>WOYI010759779.1_pt1 | contig 32446 bp, 28 predicted proteins | sample 6423411 | NCBI WGS metagenome assembly WOYI01 (sample SAMN13441803, study PRJNA592873) | oil field metagenome | biome: oil field; feature: oil-well bore; material: oil-contaminated soil; isolation source: oil-contaminated soil from oil-well borehole | place: Germany: Wietze | collected 2016-10-18 ...
CGATCAACCCGGACTCGCGGATCGGAGCGCCCATACCGCGGAGCGGTTTAGTCCTTGGCCGAAATTCAGCCGATCCCCTCACTCATGCCTTAGCGCTTCGATCGGATCCAGTTGTGCCGCGCGCCGTGCGGGCACATAGCCGAAGATCACCCCGATGGCGGCGGAGAAGCCGAAGGCGAGCAGGTTGATGCTGGGGCTGAACAGGAAGGGCAGCGACAGCATGGCGGCCAGTCCATAACAGGCGATGGCTGCCAGCAGCAATCCCACCAAACCGCCGAACGCGGACAGCACGACCGCTTCGGTGAGGAACTGCATCAACACTTCTTTTTCCAGCGCGCCGATGGCGAGGCGGATGCCGATTTCTCTTGTGCGCTCGGTCACCGACACCAGCATGATGTTCATGATGCCGATTCCGCCCACCAGCAGGCTCACCGCCGCCACCGCGCCGAGCAGTGCGGTCATGGTGCCGATGGTACCGGACAGGGTCTTGGCGATCTCCTTGGTGTCCTGCAAGCTGAAGTTGTCGTCCTCGTTGTCCGACAGTTTGCGCCGCTCGCGCATCAGCAGCGACAACTGGTTGATCACCTGTTCGGTCGATGCGCCGTCCTGCATCGAGATGAGGATGGTGTTCACGTCCTGCTTGCCGGTGAGGCGGCGCTGCACGGTGCGCAGCGGCATGACGATGGTGTCGTCCTGATCGCGACCCATCGCGCTCTGACCTTTCGCGGCCAGCACGCCGATCACTTCGCAGGAGAATTGTTTGATGCGTATCGAATCGCCCACCGGACTGTGCGCCTCGAACAGTTCCTTGCGCACGGTCGCGCCGATGATGCACACGGCCTTGCCCGCACGCTCCTCGGTGGCGTTGAACAGTCGTCCGTCGGCCAGCGTCCAGTTGCCGGCGGTGAAGTAGTCGGTGTTGCTGCCGGTGATGGAGGTGGCCCAGTTCTTGGTGCCGACCACCACCACGGTGGTGCGGTTCACGGTGGGGGCGACCGCTTTGAGCGAACTCACCTGCGCCCTGATCGCTTCCGCATCCCCTGCTTTGAAACTTGGCGCGCCCAGGCTGCCGCTGCCCGGCCCCATGCGCTGGCCGGGACGCAGCATCAGCAGGTTGCTGCCGAGGCTGGAGATCTGGTCGGACACCGACTGCGTCGCGCCGTTGCCCAGCGTCACCATGGTAACCACGGCGGCCACGCCGATGACGATGCCCAGCACGGTGAGGAAGGAGCGCATCAGGTTGCGCCGTATTTCGCGCAAGGCCAGCAGCAATGTGGTCCAGCCCATCATGCGGCACCGCCCTGAAAGTAAATCCCGCGCAGCGACGCACTGTACCCCTCGCCCTCGGGGAGAGGGGGGACGGGGGAGAGGGAACGCGCGTGACGCAGGCGATCAATCATTTTTCTGAACCTGCGTCATGAGCGTCTCGTTGTCGTGCGCGATCTGGCCGTCGACGAAATGCACGATGCGTTTGGCGTAGGCGGCGATGTCCGGTTCATGCGTCACCATGAGGATGGTGATGCCGTGATCGCGGTTCATGCTGACCAGCAGTTCCATGATCTCGTGGCCGCGTTTGGAATCGAGGTTGCCGGTCGGTTCGTCGGCCAGCAGCACTTTGGGATTAGTGACGATGGCGCGCGCGATGGCGACGCGTTGTTGCTGGCCGCCGGAGAGTTCGGACGAGGTGTGATGCGCCCACGCCTCCAGTCCGACCGAACGCAGCGCAGCCATGCCCATCTCATGCCGCGATTCGGCAGTCTCGCCGCGATAGAGCAGCGGCAGTTCCACGTTCTCATGCGCCGTGGTGCGCGCCAGCAGATTGAAACCCTGAAACACGAAGCCCAGATGGTTGCGGCGCAGTAATGCGCGCTGGTCGCGCGACAGATTCTCTACGTGCACACCTTCGAACAGATAGGCACCCGAGGTCGGCGTGTCGAGACAGCCGAGGATGTTCATCGCGGTGGATTTTCCGGAGCCGCTCGGCCCCATGATGGCGACGAACTCGCCCTGACGGATGGACAGGTCGACGCCGCGCAATGCCTGAAAGGCGGCCTGGCCGTGGCCGTAGGTCTTGGTGATGCCGGACAGTTGGATCAGTGCATCGGGTTCGACGGTGAGCGCAGCGTCATTCATTTTGCCGACTTCTGCATGCCGATGATGACGCGCGCGCCCGCTTGCAGACCGCCGCTGACGATCTGCGTGCGGCGTCCGTCGGTGAGGCCGATGGTGACTTCGACCGGCGTCGGTTTGTTGTCCTGCAACACCCACAGCGTGCGCGCGCTGCTGCCGGCAGAAGGTTTCTCCTTCGCCTGCTTGGGCTGCTGCGGACGGCGCGGCATCAGGCTGGCGACGAAGCCGCCGGAGGGGGCGGCTTTGGTCGCCGGTGTGAAGCGAAACGCGGCGTTCGGCACCAGCAACACATCATGCAGGTTCGCGGTGGAGATCTCGGCGGTGGCGGTCATGCCGGGGCGCAAACTCAGGTCGGCGTTCGATACGTTCAGCAGCGTCTTGTAGGTCACCACGCCGTCGGTGGTCTGCGCGCCGAAGCCGACGCGGGAGATTTCGGCCGGATACTTGCGACCGGGCCAGGCATCGACCATGAAGTAGGCGGTCTGCCCGTTCTTCACCTGGCTCACATCCGCTTCGTCCACATCCACTTGCAGTTGCATGCGCGCGAGGTCTTCCGCGATGGTGAACAGCACCGGTGCTTGCAAGGAGGCGGCCACGGTCTGGCCGGGCTCGATCTTGCGCGTCAGCACGATGCCGTCGATGGGCGAGCGGATGGTGGCTTTGGAGAGATTGGTCTGGTCCGAGCGCAAGGTGGCGGAAGCCTGCGCCGCAGCGGCGCGCGCATTGGCTTCGTTCGCTTCGGCGCGGGTTACCGCCGCTTCCGCCGCTTCCAGTTCGCTGCGCGACGGCACTTTGCCGCCGCTCAGTTCGGCCACCTGGCGCAGGCGTGCCAGCGTGGCGCGCGATTCCTTCACCGTGGCCTGCATCTGCGCCACCTGCGCTTGTGCGGCCAGCACAGCGGCCTGCGATTTGATCACCTGGTCGTTCAGTTTGGAAAGGTCGAGCCGCACCAGCACCTGACCGCGTTTGACCAGATCGTTCTCGTCCACCAGCACGCTCTCTACGATGCCCGACAACTCGCTGCCCACATCCACCTGGTTGGTGGGATGCAGATTGCCGGTGGCCGACACCGTCACCGACAGCTCGCCGAGGGCGGCTTCCTCGGTGAGGTAGCTGCCGTTGTTCGCGCCGTTCGACTTCGGCCACAACATCCAGCCGAGCAGCAGGACTGCGATCACGACGATTGCGATCCACAGTGTGCGCTTGTGTTGGCTGCCGCCCGAAGAACGGGTGATGGCGAGCAACAGGTTCTGGCTGGCTTTGGAGGAATCGTTCATGGTTGTGGACCTTCGTTGTTATTTGTTTGCGCGACAGGCAGGGCGGCATCCTCGTTCCAGCCGCCGCCCATCGCTTTGTACAGGCCGATCAATGCGGTGCGTTCATCCAGCTCCGCACCAGCCAGACTGTCTTCGCTGGACAGCAAAGTGCGGTCGGTATCGAGCACGCTCTGGAAATCGATCAGGCCGCCTTCGTAACGCTGGCGTGCCATCAGCGCGGCATTGCGCGCCGAGGTCGCGGCGTTCTGCAAGGCGGCGCGGCGTTCGTGGCTGTTGGCGTAACTGGTCAGCGCGTTCTCCACTTCTTCCAGCGCGAGCAGCACGGTCTGCTCATAGGCGATCAACGCCTGTTGCTGCACCGCATTCTGCGCTCCGACGCGGCTGCTCAGTCGGCCGCCGTCGAAGAGGGGTTGTGCCAGACTGGCCGAGAGCGAACGCGTCAGGTTGGCGCTGTCGCCCAGCCCGCCGGCAGTAAGCGCCTTCCAGCCCAGACTGCCGCCGAGCGAGAACGAGGGATAACGCGCAGCCGACTCCTGGCCGATGCGCGCGGTCTCCGCCGCCACGCGCCGTTCGGCAGCCTGCACGTCGGGACGCTGACGCAGGGTGTCGGCGGGGATGCTGAGTGCGATCTCGTCCGGCAGGGGTGGCAGTGCGGCAGACGCATCCAACTTGTCATGCAGCGAAGCGGGGAACTGTCCCAGCAGCACGGCCAATCTGTTCTCGGCCTTGCTCAGATTGGTGGCGAGCGCGGGGATGCCGGCCAGTGTCTGCTGCAGATTGCTGTTCGCCTGCTCCACTTCCATCGACGTCACCAGTCCGGCCTGCGCGCGCCACTCGGTGATCTTCAGCGTCTCGCGCTGCGCCGCCAGATTGTTGCGCGCGATGGCGAGGCGCTGCTGCAGGCTGCGCAACTGCACATAGTTGAGCGCCACTTCGGCGGCGAGGGTGACTTGTGTGTTGTACAGGTTCGCCAGCGTCGCACCGGCATCCGCTTCCGCCGCTTCGGAGGCGCGGCGCAGGCCGCCGAACAGATCAATCTCCCAGCTCGCATCGAAACCGGCGTTGAACTGATTGGCGGGCGAGGCATCGCCGCTCTTGCTGCGGTTGGCACCCAGCGCGGCATTCAGTCTGGGCATGAGACCGGCATCTGTAATATCGAGACGGGCGCGCGATTCCTGCAGCTTGGCGCGCGCACTGCGCATGTCCGGACTGTTGCGCAGCGCGGTGGTGATCAGTTCGGTCAGCATGGGATCGTCCAGTCGCAGCCACCAGTGCGAGATGTCTTGCTGCGCGATGCGCGCACCGGCGGTGACGCTCCAGTTCGCCGGTGCGGCGGGATCTTGTTTGACGTAGTCCGGCCCCACGGCGCATCCGGCCAGCGGAACGAGTAGCATCAGTGTACGGAGTTGCACTTTCACATCAATCTTTCAAATGGGTGGAATGCGTGCGGGATTCTATAGGGGATATATGGCGATTTGTATAAACCTGATGGGTCACTTCTGGTTTGACGTGCCATCCCGACTCGCCCACAATCCGAGGCGTCGGATGCCATTATGAATCGGTGCATCCGCAGCCGCACAGACTTTACATATCTTCACAGATTCGACTCCTCTATTGAACAAAATGAACGAACCGGCAGAAAAACATCGCGTCGATAAATGGCTGTGGGCGGCGCGTTTCTTCAAGACGCGCAGCATCGCCGCCGACGCCGTCGAGAGCGGCAAGGTGACCATGGACGGCGCGCGCATCAAGCAGGCCAAGACCGTCGGCGTGGGCGATGTGCTGGTGATCCGCCTCGGCCACTATCAGCACGAAGTAGAAATCATGGAATTGTCCGGCAAGCGCGGTCCCGCGCCGGTCGCGCAGAAGCTGTATCGCGAAACGGACGAGAGCAAGCAGCGCCGCGCGCTACAGGCCGAGCAGAACAAACTGCTGCCGCAGTCCGAACTGAAAGGCCGCCCGACCAAGCGCGACCGCCGGGATATCGCGCGTATGGTGGAAGGCGGACGTCCGTCGCGCAAGAGTGCCTGGGGCGATTTCGAATAGCGCATGACCACGCTCGCCGATCAGCAACGTTTGATCGCGGCGCTGCAAAGTGCGCATGCCGCGCGGCTGATCGAGACGCATATCTCCTGGGTGCTGCTGATCGGCGACCTCGCGTACAAGATCAAGAAAGCCGTCGATCTCGGTTTCCTCAATTATCTCGACTTGTCTGCCAGAGAACATTTCTGTGAAGAAGAGTTGCGCCTCAACCGGCGCACCGCACCCGATCTCTATCTGGAAGTGGTGGGCATAGGCGGCACTGTGGATGCACCGCAGTTCGGTGTGCAGCCCGCCATCGGATACGCGGTGAAGATGCGCCGCTTTGCCGATGATGCACTGATGGATGCGCGCTTGCGGCAGGGCAGCATCGCGCCCTCGCATATCGATGCGCTGGCGGAGCGCGTGGCCAGTTTCCACGCGCGGGCCGCGACGGTCGATGTGCAAATGCCATTCGGAAATGCCGCGACCATCCGCGCGGCCGCGCTGCAGAACTTCGAGCAGATGCGCACGCTGTTGACTGATGCCGCCGACCTGCGGCAAGTGTCTGCGCTGGAGCGGGCGGCGATGCGCGAATGGGAAAGTCGCGCGGCATTATTCGGCGAGCGCCGCAGTGCGGGCCGCGTGCGTGAATGCCACGGCGATCTGCATCTGGGCAACATCGCGCTCATCGACGATTCGCCCGTGCCGTTCGACTGCATCGAGTTCTCGCCGGCATTGCGCTGGATAGACGTGATGGACGAGGTCGCTTTCACCATGATGGATCTGCTGCGGCACGGACGCGGCGATTACGCATGGCGCTATCTGAATGCGTATCTGCAAGCGACGGGCGACTATGCGGGTGTGGGTGTGCTGCGTTTCTATCTGGCCTATCGCGCGGCAGTGCGTGCCAAGGTCGCCGCCATCCGCGCCAGCCAGTCAGCAGGAAGTGAGCAGGCAAGCGCGCTGCAAACATGCAGGGGACATCTGCGCTTGGCGCTGCAATGTCTGAGCGAACGCCATCCGGCGCTGATCATCACGCACGGTCTGCCCGGATCGGGCAAGACCACCTTCGCGCAATATGTCATCGAACAGCTGGCCGCGGTGCGCATCCGCTCCGATGTGGAGCGCAAAAGGATGTTCGGCTTGTCGGCGCTGGAAGGCAGTCGCAAGTTGGCTGCGGACATCTACAGCAAGCAGGCGACGGCGCAGACCTATACCGCGCTGCTGGCGCTGGCGCGCGACATGCTGATGGCGGGGTATCCGGTGGTGGTGGATGCGGCATTTCTGAGAAGTGATGAGCGCGAGCAGTTCCTTGCACTGGCGCGGGAGACCGCGTCGCCGTTCATCATTGCCACGCTGGATGCGGATGGTGCCACATTGCGCGAACGCCTTCGCAAACGCAGCCATGATGCTTCCGAGGCTGATGTGAAAGTGCTGGAGAAGCTGCAGGCGGAGCAGCAGCCATTGTCTGCGCGGGAACGGCAGGTGGCGGTGCGATTCAGTACCATGCAGCCACCGCAGTCCGGCGAGAATGCGCGCGGCTGGCGTAGCTTGTTAAAGTTTGTTTACGCGCTGTAAATTCGACCACACACTGGTAGCATGTATCAGCCGGGGAGATGGCGCAGCGTTTCAACTGGAGAGTCTGCTATGGCAATAGCGTGGCGAGAACAACTGAGTGTCGGCAACAACATCATCGACGTTGACCACAAATACCTGATCGAGATCATCAACAAGGTCGAGGTATGTCTGGCGAAGAGGGATATGCCCGCGCTGAAAGCGGAGCTGCAACGCTTGCACGATTACGCGCTACTGCATTTCGACCGCGAAGAGAAGATCGCCATCGCGGTCGATTATGAGCAGACCCCAGGCTTGCATCAGTCGCATCAGGAACTGGTGGAGAAACTCGGGAAGATGCAAGCGGATTTCGTGACTGCCGAACAAACGTGGTCACCGGAGCTGACCAAAGGCTTTGCCGACTTCCTGCGCAACTGGCTGATCGATCACGTCATCAAGGAAGATCTGCTGATGAAGCCGGCCCTGCAGAAGCATTCTCCCGCTTTTGCTCCCAGATAAAGCTCGGTGCCCGTTCGTTTCGCAGTGACACATCGCCCGGTCTGCCGCCGTATCTGCCTGTCACTCAGGTTGGTTGGGCTTTTGTCGAATGCAGTTCGCAGACCGCGCTGTTGTCGGCAGGCATGATGGCCAGATGCGGAATGCATACGACCTTATCCTGCCGCTTTCCTTTTCTGATTGTATGGATGCAATTCGCGCAGGTTGGTCGCGAGGCATCCTTGTCTTGCTGACGTGATTTTTTCATCATGCGCGTCTCCCCGGTTCGTTCAAGCGACCTCTGCGCGCGGGTGCGCGACAGATATGTATTCGGCGACCGACAGGGAAGAAGTGACTAAGGCATGGCAAGAATGTCCATGTCGCAGTCCCGCTACCGTAGTTTCCCTTAGGCCGGAGACTTTGCGCCTATGCTTTTCAGCATATTTGCCAAGTGCGCAGGACCTTATCCCATTGCTGGAGTATGGTCAATTGCGGCGAGCTCAGGACCGGTTCCGGATGACACCGGATTGCTTTTATCGCAGTGGGCTACGCCGTAAAGATCAGGCTGGGGCATATGCCGAGGTGCACGGGGAGGTGATGCGCTACCGGCAGGGGGCTGCGAGACTAAGCTTTGTCCGCTTTGCAGTGATACATCGCCTGGTCGGCGGCGGCGATCAGCGTGGAGGATGTGCTGCCGTCCTGCGGAAAGCGGCTGTGGCCGATGCTGCCGCCGGAGCGCAACTCGATATCCCGGTACGGAATGGGCGTTGCCAGAGCGGTCTTCACCTTGAGCACCATCTGCTCGATCTGCGCGCCGTTCCACTCCCCCTCGAACAGGATGATGAACTCGTCGCCGCCCAGTCGCGCCGCCGTGTCGGATTCGCGCAGCAGGGTGCGCAGTCGCTGTGCGACCGCCTGCAATACCGCATCGCCTGCCCCGTGCCCGTGCGTGTCGTTGATGGTCTTGAAGTTGTCGAGGTCGATGAACAGCAACAGCAATTGCTGGTTCTGCCTCTTTGCGCGTGCCAGCGCATGTTCCAGCCGACCGAGGAACATGCGCCGGTTTGGCAGGCCGGTCAGGCTGTCGTGGCTGGCCAGATGGTCGAGCATCTCCTGCTGCATCTGCAGGTCCTCGATCTGATGATTGATCTGTTTTTCCATCTGCATGATGCTGTACGCCAGTTCGCCGATCTCGTCTTTGCGTTCCACCGGCAGCGAACCGATCTTGCCGTCGACTGAAAAACGTCTGACTTCTTCCACGATGCGATACAGGGGACGGTTGAATGCGCGCGCCAGAAAGATGGCGAGCAGGACCGACAGCGCGCTGAAGCTCAGCACGATGCCCAAGGTGATCGAGGCGAGCTGTTTGCTTTCCGATAGCACGCTCGCCAAAGGCTGCGACAGCCCCAGGATGAAACCGTCGCCGTCTTGCATACCGGGGATTCGCCTTTGATCAAAGGCGGCCACCAATGCCTCCGCAGAGGAGGGCAGGTTGGCGGTGACCAGATGCCAACTTTCACCCGCTTGCTTGGTCAGTAACGCGGCGATGGCGGGGAACTCATCCTGCACGCGGGCGTCCCGCCCGCGGTCGAAAGCGAAGCTGCGCGACGGGTCGGGGTGGATCAGGTAGTCGCCCCGTGTGTTTGCCAGATACAGTTTCAACTCGGGCGGCAGGTCGGCGGCCAGTTGCGCGAACAGTCCCTGCAGGTCGACGTTGACCACGATCAGGCCGATGGCGTGCCGGTTCGCATCGTGGATCGGTGCAGCGACCTGCAGTGCGGGGCGGTCCTCGCCGGCATGGGCGCCCGTCTCGTGGTTGATCATGGCGCGCGAGACATAGATGCCGTCGCGCGGAAGCCGCAGGGTCTCGAACACATAAGGATAGTGGCCCTTCTCCTGCAGATCGTCGCCGCCGATGCGCAGCAGGCCGCCCATGCCGCGATCAACACGGATGCGCTCCATGCCGTGATTGGCCGATTCGATCAGGCGGATCTGGAAATATTCCGCGTGCACCGACATCAATCCCGCGAATATCATCGCCACGTTATCCTCGCCGAGCGCCTGAAAACCGGGCGTGCTGCGTTGCAGGATGCGCGCGGCCTGCGGGTGCTGTGCCATCAGGCGCACATCGGCTTTCACGTCGTTCAGGGCAACCGTCACCTGCCGCATCAACACATTGGTGGCCGTGAGCAGGCGTTCTTCGGATGAATTCACCAGCTGCTCGCGGCTGGCCTGATAGGCGAAGTAACCGGTCAGGCCGGTGCCGAGCAGGCCGACCATGACCAGCACCAGACCGAGACGCCAGGCGATGGGGAATCTCATTGCGCCAACACCCGCGACAGGCGATCACCGGAGCGGATGCGCGACCAGAGCTCCTCGCGCCAGGCGGTATCTTCCGGCGGTTGCAGCCATACCGACTTGCCCTTGGGCTGGCCGTTATCGTCATCGCTCAAGGTGTTGGACAAGCCTTGTCGCTCGACCAGCAGGCGGCTGGCCTGTGTATCCAGCAGATGGTCTATCCAGGCATGCGCCAGTTGCATGTGTTTCGCGTCGCGCGTGACGCTCCAGCAATCCAGCCAGGCCAGTGCGCCCTCCTGCGGGATCACGTAGCCGATGTCGGCACCGGCTTCCTGGAGCATGTGCACCTGCTGCATGCCATAGTTGGCGAACATCAGCGCGGCACCGTGCTGCATGAACAGGTGGTTCGCTTCTTCGGGCTGGGTATAGAAGCCGAGCGCATTGCGCCGCAACTCGATCAGGCGTGCGGCGGCGCGCGGAAAATCGTCGGGTGCGATGCGGAACGGGGAGGCAAGCTGCAGCGACTGCGCCGCCAGCGAGAAGTTGTGCGTGCCGCCGTCGTAGGCCACCACTTTGCCGCGATAGCGTTGATCCCACAGCGCGTTGATGGAACGCGGCGGGGTGGTGAACTGCTTGCGGTCGTAGATCAGCCCCATCTGCGCATAGGTGAAGGGAATGGCATACGCCTTGCCGTTGCGCATCAGGCCGGGGATGGCGGCGAGATCGCGGAAACGCGCCAACTGCTTGCGCGTGTTGGGGATGGCGTCGGGATTTAAGGCTTGCACCAGATTGGCCGCGAGGTAGCGCTGCAGCTCGGCGGCGTTGACGGCGAACACATCGAAACTATGGGTGTTGAGCTTCTCCCATAGCGTGGCATCTGCGGTGACGACGGTCAGTTCGACCCGCACGCCATGCTGTTGTTCGAACGACTTTACCACTTCGGGTTCTGCATAACCGGGCCAGGCCAGCACGCGCAACACCGCTTGCTCCGCGCTGGCGGGCGTCGCGGCCAGTAGCAGCAGCGACAAGGCAGGCAGCAGCAATCTACGGAGGACAGAGGCAAGGCGGGCGGTCATGGAGCGCACCCTAACCCGCGCGACAAAGCCGGTCAATACGCCGGAGGAATCGGAAACGGCAGCGCTGCAAGTCAAATGAACGCTTGGGGCGGCAAGCGTTCGCCATGCGTTCAGACCATGAAGCGTCGCGTGGCTTCGTTCAGGCTGTGCGCGGTGCCACCATGCGTTCCGATTTGCGCACGCACAGCGAAGTCAGCTTGACTGTTTCTTAAGAGCCGCTCTGGTTCTCCTCGATACGCTTGGGCACCAGACCGGCCGGCATCCGCTGAACATTCGCCGCCTCGCGCACGGCATTGGTGTTCCCTTCGGAGATGATGACCGTGGACGCGGCATCGATGCGCGTGTGCGGCCCAATTTGGTTTAGGCAAGAAGCGGATAATCTTGGATGAGCAGACCGTCGGCTCAGAGTTCTCCGGACCGGGGAAATGTTTCGTTCGTCCGCATCCGATCCAGCAATTCCTCGAATGCCCCGACTGGAAGCGGTTTGCCGAACAGGTATCCCTGATAGGCCATGCAGCCGTTCTGGCGCAGGAAGCTGAGCTGGTCTGTTGTCTCCACGCCTTCCGCGATCACGTTGAGATTGAAATGGCGTGCCAGACTGATGATGGTCTGCACCATGGTCGCATCGTCGATATCGCTGGTGATGTTGCGCACAAAACTCTGGTCGATCTTGATCTGGTCCAGCGGCAGTTGCTTGAGATAGGCCAGCGAGGAATAGCCCGTTCCGAAATCGTCCAGCGACAGGCGGATGCCCTGCGCCTTCAGCGCATGCATCTTGCCGATCACATCGGACACGTCGCTCAGCACCACGCTCTCGGTCAGCTCCAGCTTCAGGCGCGACGGGACAACCTGGTACTTGTCGATCATTTGCGCGACGTGCTGCACGAAGTCGTGGCGTTTGAACTGTTGCGCGCTGACGTTGATGGCGAGCTTGAGATCGCGCGTGCGTTCGTGTTCGCTCCAGCTTGCCAGCTGTTTGCATGCCGTTTCCAATACCCAGTTGCCGATCTCCTGAATCAGCGAGCTGTCTTCGGCGATGGGGATGAAGCGGGCAGGCGGGATCATGCCGCGTTGCGGGTGGATCCAGCGTATCAGTGCTTCCGCCCCCAGCGGGCGCAGCGCGCTGTCCAACTGCACCTGGTAATGCAACTGGAACTGTCCGTTGGGCAGTGCTTGGCGCAGTTCCGCTTCCAAGGCGGCGCGGCTCTCTACTTCGAACTGCATGGCGGGGTCGAAGAAGCGCACGGCATTGCGTCCCGATTCCTTGGCCTGATACATCGCCATATCCGCGTGTTTGAGCAGATCGTCGACGCTTTCCCGGTCGCCTCGGTACAGGCACACCCCTATGCTCGGCGAGCTGTGGTACTCGTTTTCGTTGAGGAGATAGGGCCGGGCCAGTGCGGCGCGGATCTTTTCGGCGATCACAGCCGCTTTTTGCGACGCCTCGCTGCTATCCGCGTCCAGCTCCTCGATCAGGATGACGAACTCGTCACCGCCGATGCGCGCCACCGTGTCCATATCGCGCACGCAATGCTGCATACGCTTGGCAACCTCTATCAGCAACAGATCGCCATGGTCGTGTCCCAGTGTGTCGTTCAGTGTCTTGAAACGGTCCATGTCGAGGAACAGCAGCGCGCCGTGCAGACGGTTGCGTGCCGATGCCGCAACCGACTGCTGCAACCGTTCCAGCAGGAAGCGGCGATTGGGCAGCTTGGTCAGCGTGTCGTAGAACGCGAGGCTGAAGATCTCCTCTTCCGCCTGTTTGCGGTTGGTGATGTCGCTGAAGATCGCCACATACTCGGTGTTCTCACCTTTGGGGTTCTTCACTGCGGTGATGGTCAGCCATTTCGGGTAGATCTGTCCGTTCTTGCGCTTGTCCCATATCTCGCCGCTCCAGGAGCCATGCTCCAGCAGATGCCTCCACATCGCCGCATAGAATTCCCTGCCGTGACGCCCGGAACTCAGGATGCGCGGATTCTTGCCCAGCACATCTTCGGCGCTGAAGCCGGTGATGACCTGAAAAGCATGGTTGACGCGGATGATGTTGCCGTTGGCGTCGGTGATCATGATCGCTTCATGGGTCTCGAACGCGATGGCCGCGACGCGCAACTGGCTTTCGGTGCGTTTGCGTTCGTCGATCTGCTGCTGCAGCAGCAGGTTGTTCTGCAGCGTCCTCGCCTCGATCTTCCTGGCGGTCTGCGCGATCAGCCACAGTGCCAGGCTGTATCCCGCCAGACGCTGTACGTGCCATCCCCACCACGGCCAATCCCAGATGCTGGAGTATGCGAAGGCGAGTGCCGCCGTGGACAGTATGAGGCACTGGAAAGAGAACAGCAGATCCTCGGCTTTGTCCGAAGCACGGTAGGCGAGATACAACCTCGCGGCAGCGGCCAGCAGGAACATCCCGCCGACGATGTTCAACGCCACGGCGGCGGAAGTGAATTCGCCCGATTCGAGCATAAGGGGGAGCTGCTCGGGCAAGAGCAGCGAATAACCGCCCAGCGCGACCGCGATCAAAACCGCTGCCGACGGCAAATGGCGCAGTGCCGGTTGGAAGGCGTGGGACGGCAGCCAGACCAGCGCGAACAGCAGGCTGCCGACAACGGTCGCCAGACTATGCAGCCATACGAACTGATTGCCGACCGGGATCAGCGCATGCTGGCCATCCAGAAGTCCCATGGCCAGCAGCGCGGCCGCGATCCGGTGATTGAAGCTGCTGCCTTCGCCGATGATGTTCAAACGCAGCAACAGATAAGCGACCATCGCGGAGATGACCGCGCCGGCCATCTCGATCGCACCGTGCAATGCCGGATTTGGCAGCAGCATGGGTTTGCCCAAGCCTTCCAGCGCCATGCTGAGTGCTTGCACCAGCAGGCCGAAGGCGAAGACGGCGGCCATCAGCATGCGCAAGCGTAAGGAAGCAGAGCGGGAGGTCGACATGGGTCATCCGTGATAGTTCGAGCGCAACCCTAACCATACACGGGGTTTTTGTCCATAACTCCGACAGCCTATTTATCTGAGGCAGCCGTTGTCAGGAGGCTCAGACTGCCGGGGGAGTTTCGCCGCCCAGCACCTCGACGATGGCGGGCAGCAGTTTTTTCAGCTCGCCGCTCATCAGGGCGAAGTCGGCATCGAAGGCGTCGTCCTGCGCGTCGCCGCCGGCCTGCTCCTTGAGCAGGTCAAGCGCTTGCAGGCGTTTGATCTGGCCGTTCTCGTGCAGCACGAAAGAGATGCGGTCGTACCATGTCATCGCCAGCCTGGTCACTTCCTTGCCGCCGCTGATGTGCTTGGCGATCTCTTCCGCTTCCAGCGAATGGCGCACGTAACGCACGGTGGCCTTTTCCTCGCCCGAGGCGCGCAGTTCGCAATCGCGGTCGACGGTGAACACCAAGGGCAGATCCTCACCCGCCAGCCACGCGGTCATCGCGGTGGTGGGGGCGACTTCCGTCTTGAGCGGCGTGAAGGCGATGCCGTCCACCGATTTCACCAGCAGTTCGACCAACTCATCCGCCTTGGACAGATTGGCGGCGTCCAGCACCAGCAGGCCCGCTTCAGTATCTATCCACGCACAGCTGCGGCGACGCACGGCGAAGGCGCGCGGCAGCAACTCGTCGGTGACCGCCTCCTTGAGCTGCTTCATCTGTTTGCGGCCCGGCTTGTAGCCCTGCTGCTCTTCCATCTCCACCGCGCGCGCCTTGCAGATGGTGTTGATGACCGAGGCGGGCAGCAGCTTCTTCTCCGCACCGAGGCAGATCAGCATCTGTTTGCCCAGCGTGTGCACGAAGGTCGGCTCGCCTTCCTTGGGCGGTATCCAGCCCACGCGCTGCAGTTCCAGACCGGAGCAGGGCTGCAGTGCGTGTGCGGAAAGTTTCTCTTCCAGTTGTTCGGGGGTGACGTCCCATTTGTTGAGACGATAGATGATCAGATTCTTGAACCACATGATTGCGTTTTGCCTTGCAGAAAAAAGGGCGCGATTCTAGCGCGGATGCGCGCGGGCGCCGTTGTGGCGACACCCGCGACGCGCATGACTTACGATTGCAAACCGACCACGACTGCCTTGCCTTTCAGCGCCAGCACTTTACCCATGCGGGCGCGTTTGCCGAAATGGTTTTGCAGGTCGCGGTCGTTGAGTTGCATCGTCTGTTCCTTGCTGCCGGACGAGGTGATCACGCTGACCTTGGGCTGGCGGGTCACGGTCGCGGCGACCAGCTCGTCGTCCTCTGTCATTCCCATTATCACAACTCCCTTGCCGCCGCCCGCGAGCTGTTTCATCTCGGCCAGCAGGAAGGCGAGCAGACGGCCCGATTTGCAGGCCGCCACCACCAGCGCATTGTCGGACGGTGTGAACAGTGCGGGTGCCAATATCGCTTCACCTTCCACGCTGATGAACTGTTTACCCGCCTTGTTGCGGCCGACCATGTTGCCCAGCGTGCAGGTGAAGCCGTAACCGGCGGCGGTGGCCAGCAGCACATGTTGTTCCGCTTTGCCGCACAGCACATGCACGATCTTCGCGCCGGTCGCCACCTCGATCAGCGTCGCCAGCGGCACGCCGTCGCCGCGACCGCCCGGCAGCAGGTGTACTGGGATGCTGCACACTCGGCCGTTGCTGCAGATCACGATGCAGTGGTCGGTGGTGCGGCACTCGAACGCGCCCAGTAAGGCATCGCCGTCCTTGAACGAGATGCCGGCCAGGTCGAGGCCGTGGCCCTGGCGTGTGCGGCCCCAGTGTTTCTTCGAGATCAGCACGGTCACCGGTTCGTCCACCACTTGCGTGGTCAGTACCACGCGTTCGGCTTCCTCGATCAGCGTGCGGCGCTCGTCGCCGTAGGTCTTGATGTCCTCGTCGATCTCCTTCGCCACGCGGCGGCGCATCATGGCATCGGAGCCGAGCAGCTTGCCCAGTTCCTCGCCTTCGTCCTTCAGCTGTTTCAACTCGCGCTCGATCTTGATGCCTTCCATCTTCGCCAACTGGCGCAGGCGGATCTCGAGGATGTCCTCGGCCTGCCGGTCGGACAGGTCGAAGCGTTCGATCAGTGCAGCTTTCGGTTCATCCGATTCGCGGATCAGCGCGATCACCTCGTCCAGATTCAGATACACGATCATGCGACCGTCGAGGATGTGGATGCGGTCGTTGACCTGCGCCAGACGGTGTTCGCAACGGCGACGCACGGTGCCCAAACGGAACTCTGCCCACTCGCGCAGGATCTCCGCCAACGGCTTCTGGCGCGGACGACCATCGAGGCTGATCATCACCATGTTCAACTGCAGCGAACTCTCCAAACTGGTGTGCGCCAGCAGGATGGTCATCAACTCTTCCGACGACTGGCGGCTGGACTTCGGTTCGAACACCAGACGCACCGCCTGATCCTTGTCCGATTCGTCGGTCACCCTGTCCAGCACCGACAGCAGCAGTTGCTTGCTCTGCACCTGCTCCTGCGTCAGCGCCTTCTTGTTGGCGCGCACCTTGGGATTGGTGAGGTCCTCGATCTCTTCCATGATCTTCTTGGCCGAGGTGCCGTGCGGCAGTTCGTACACCGCCACGCGCCACTGGCCGCGCGCCAGTTCTTCGATCTTCCAGCGCGCGCGCATCTTGAGCGAACCGCGCCCGGTGCGGTAGCACTCGGCGATCTCGCGCGGCGAGGAGATGATCTGCCCGCCGCTGGGCAGGTCGGGGCCGCCGATCGAGGCCAGCAATTCCTCGTCTGAACATTGCGGATCGCGCACGCAGATCGCGGCGGCGGTGCCGATCTCGCACAGGTTATGCGAGGGAATCTCGGTCGCCATGCCCACCGCGATGCCGGATGCGCCGTTGAGCAGCACCATGGGCAGGCGCGCCGGCAACATGGCCGGCTCGTCGAAGTGGCCGTCGTAGTTCGGCTTCATGTCCACCGTGCCCATGTTCAGCTCGGACAGCAGCAGATCGGCGATCGGCGTCAAACGCGCTTCGGTGTATCGCATCGCGGCGGCGTTGTCGCCGTCGCGCGAACCGAAGTTGCCCTGGCCGTCCACCAGCGGATAGCGCATGGAGAAGCTCTGCGCCAGACGCACCATCGCTTCGTACGCGGACGAGTCGCCGTGCGGGTGGAACTTGCCCAGCACCTCGCCCACCACGCGCGCGGATTTCACATGCTTGCTGTTGTGCGCCAGTCCCATCTCGCGCATCGCATACAGGATGCGGCGCTGCACCGGCTTCTGGCCGTCGCACACGTCGGGCAGGGCGCGGCCTTTGACCACCGACACCGCATATTCCAGATAGGCACGTTCGGCGTATTGCGCCAGCGGCACCGAGTCGCCGTCCGGCGGCGGTGGCAGCGGGGCGAAGCGGTCGGCAGCGCCATTGCCGCCATCGCCAGCGGCAGTGGTTTCCTGCACGGCGTCTTCCGGTTGTTCGTTCTCTTCTTCGAAAAGTTGTGGCAGATCAGACATCGCCTGTGACCTCGTTCCCGTGATATTCCAGCCAGGCGCGTCGCGCGCCCGACTCCTGTTTGCCCATCAGCATGTTCATGATGCGATGTGTGTCGTCCGTCGAGGACGCATCCAGCGCCACGCACAACGCGCGGCGCGTGTCCGGATTCATGGTGGTGTCCCACAACTGTTCCGGGTTCATCTCGCCCAGACCTTTGAAGCGCGAGATGGACCACGCGCCTTCGCGCACTTTATCTTTGCGCAGACGGTCTTCAATGGAAGTCAGTTCGTCTTCGTTCAATGCGTAGATCTTGCGCAGCGGCTTCTTGCCCTGCGCCGGCACGTCGACGCGGAACAGCGGTGGTTGCGCGAGGAAGATGTGACCGTCGGCGACCAGACGCGGGAAGTGGCGGAAGAACAGCGTCAGCAGCAGCGTGGCGATGTGCGATCCGTCCACGTCCGCGTCGGCCATGATGTAGATGCCTTTGTAACGCAGGCCGGACAGATCGACGTTGTCGTTCAGATCGTGCGGATCGACGCCGATGGCCACCGCGATGTCGTGCACCTCGGCATTGGCGAACAGGCGATTCCTGTCCACTTCAAAAGTATTCAGCACCTTGCCGCGCAGCGGCAAGATGGCCTGGAACTCCTTGCTGCGCCCCTGTTTGGCCGAGCCACCGGCGGAATCGCCCTCGACCAGGAACAGCTCGTTGCGTTCCGGATTGAAATCCGCCGCGTCGGTCAGCTTGCCCGGCAACACCGCCACCGAGGAACCTTTCTTCTTCTCCACCTTCTGTGCAGACTTCATGCGGCTCTGCGCCTGCTTGATGACGATCTCGGCGATGCGCTTGCCGTAATCGACATGATCGTTCAGCCACAGCAGCAGCGGATCGGTGATCATGGTGGACACCAGCTTGAGCGCGGTGCGCGACACCAGCCTGTCCTTGGTCTGGCCCTGGAAGGAAGGGTCGAGCACCTTGGTTGACAGCACGAAGCTGGCGCGGTTGGCGACGTCGTCGGAAGTCAGCTTCACGCCCTTGGGCAGCATGCCGTGCATCTCGATGAAACTCTTCACCGCGTTGAACATCGCGTCGCGCAGACCGAAATCGTGCGTGCCGCCATTCCAGGTGGGGATCAGGTTCACATAGGATTCGCGCGTGAGCGCGCCTTCTTCGGTCCAGGCCAGCGCCCAGGCCGCGCCTTCGCCCTCGGCGTAGTTGTCGTCGTGTTTGCCGACAAAACGTTCGCCGGAGAACACCGGTGCGATCAGCGCGCCGCCGTCTTCCTGCGCATCCAGCGCCTGCGTCAGATAGCCGCGCAGACCGTCCGGGTAGGTCCATTCCTTGCGCTCGCCGCTTTTCTCGATCAGCAGCGTGACGACCACGCCCGGCAGCAACACCGCCTTGGAACGCAGCGCGCGTTCCAGTTGCACGAGGTTGACGTTGGGCGCATCGAAATACTTCGTGTCCGGCCAGGCGCGCACGCTGGTGCCGGTCTTGCGCTTGGGACATTCGCCGACGCGTTGCAGCGGTTGCATCGCCACACCGTGCTCGAAACGCAGATGGTGTTCGCCGCCGTCGCGGAACACGGTGACTTCCAGCGCGGTGGACAGCGCGTTGGTGACCGCCACGCCCACGCCGTGCAGACCGCCGGAGAACTGGTAGGCGCCGCCCGCTTCCTTGTCGAACTTGCCGCCCGCGTGCAGCACGGTGTAGGCCACCTCGACCACGGACTTCTTCTCTTCCGGATGCAGACCGACCGGGATGCCGCGCCCGTCGTCCATCACCGACACCGAACCGTCGATGTGCGCGGTGACGAAGATGTTCTTGGCGTAGCCCGCTAAGGCCTCGTCGCAGGCGTTGTCCACCACCTCGGCGATGATGTGGTTGGGATTGTCCAGCGTGGTGTACATGCCGGGGCGCTGGCGCACGGGGTCCAGGCCGCGCAGCACCTTGAATGACGACTCATCGTAATTGACGCTCAACGGAGACTCCTGATTAGAACAACTTGCTGATTATTAACCTTTGGCTGCGGACGGAGGCGTGTCGAGCAACACGTTCTCCTCGCCATCCAGACGCGCGATGATAACCGCACCGCATGAATCGCTGAAGACATTCACCGAAGTCCGGCACATATCCAGCACCCGATCCACCGCCAGGATCAGGCCGATAGCCTCCAGCGGCAGGCCGATGGCACCGAGGATGATGGCGATGGCGACCAGGCTGGCGGAGGGGATGGCGGCCACGCCGATGGAGGTGACCAGCGCCAGCAGCACGACGGTGAACTGCTGCACGAAGCCCATCTCGATACCGTAAGCCTGTGCGATGAACATCGCCGCCACGCATTCATATAGCGCGGTGCCGTCCATGTTCACCGTCGCGCCCAGCGGCAGCACGAAGCTGCTGGTGCGGTTGGACACGCCCGCGTTCTTTTCCACGCATTCCATGGTCAGCGGCAGGGTGGCGGCTGAAGAACTGGTGGAGAAAGCCGTGAGCAGGGCGGGGGCCATGGCGCGGTAATGGCGTAGCGGGCTCACCCGTCCCACGAAATACAGCAGGGCAGGCAACACCAGCAGAAAATGCACGGCCAGCCCCGCCAGCACGCTGAAGAAGAACCACGCCAGCGGCACGATGGCGGCGAAGCCGGTGCTCGCCACCACTTTCGCCACCAGCCCGAACACGCCGATGGGCGCGAACTTCATCACCCAGTCGGTGATCTTCATCATCACCTGGAAGATGCCGCTCCAGAGTTTGTACTGGCTCTCGGCGTAGGGTGCATCGATCCGGGTCATGAAGAAACCGAACAGCAGACTGAAGAAGATCAGCCCCAGCATCTGCCCTTCCGCCGCCGCCGACACGATGTTGGTCGGCACCATGCGCAGGAAGATGCCGACCAGATCGCCTGCACCTTTACCCTCCACACTGGCGACCACCGCATCGCTCACCTGAGCTATGCCCAGTTGTTCCTTGGCGGGTTGGCCGTCGACGATGCCGGGCAGTGTTATGTTCACGATGGTCAGGCCGACCAGGATGGCGAACAGGCTGGTCGCCGCGTAATAGCTCAGCGTCTTCAAGCCCAGCCGCCCGAACGCGCCGCCCCCGCCGATGCCCGCGATACCGACGATGATGGACGACACCACCAGCGGCACGATCAGCATCTTCAATGCATTGAGGAACAGCGTGCCGATGAAATCGAACACCGCGTAATAACGCACACCGAACAGCGTCGCGTCGGTGCCCGCCAGCGACCCGGCGATGGCAGCCAGCAAAAGGGCGATGAGTATCTGCCAGTGCAGTTTGAGTTTGATCATGGTTACGCGTTATTCAGATCGCACCGGCCAAAGATGCCGTCCGGTGCGTGTACGGTGCGCAGTGAACGCGCAGTGACTGGTGTGGCGAGTGCGTGCTTATTCTTCCCGTGCGCATTGCGCGATCGCGGCGTTGTCGGTCAGCTCCAGACAGTGCCTGAAATCCAGATCCTTGGCACGCGGCTTGTTCGACTTGCTGCGCTGCTTGGCCGGCTTCGCTGACGGGGCAGCTGCTTCAGGTGCCTGTTCCGCAACCGGCTCCAACTCTTCCACTTCCAGCTTCGAGGTCGAACTGCTATGCGTGGTGGAGCCGCTTTCTTCGTCGGCAGCGAATGTGGCAGAACCGGTCAGCATCATCGCGGCGGCAAGTAAACCCATAAGATAAGTTTTCATGAATGACTCCCTGTATCCAACTTCAAGCTGTCGATGGAAATGTTGCATTACGAGTGCCGGAGTATAGATTCTTTGCAGGGATCGGCAAAACCATTATCTGGAGGCGCGAGGCTTCTATATACGGAGATGTATGGGACTTAACAGGCGTGCAGAGGGAGGTCGGAGCTAAAACAATGGTCTTGGTCTGCAGGGTGAAGTAGAAGTATTTGGAATGTATATTACCTAGTCAACTATTCAGCCATTTTTCTTGGCTGTATGTTTATTAGTTATTTATTTACAATTATATGTGATGTATGTCAGACTTGTTTATCTAGTCAAAAGTGTAGTCAAATATTCAGATGCCACTTTCCATAAGCGAATATCTACAGCGGGGGCCTGCAACTTCCAAAGAGATTCAGGCTGAGACGGGCTTGAGTCAAACTGCGGTGTCGAGACAGTTGCGCGGCATGGGTGATGCTGTCATCACATTGCCCAATATGCGTCCCCCCAAGTATGCGCTGACCCGCAATGCATTCGGTGGCAGCGACAGGCTTCCGCTGGCGATGGTCGATGCCCATGGCAATACTGTGCTGGCTGCCTATATCCGACCCTTGGCACCAAGCGGTTTTTTTGTCGAGCCAGCAACAGGCATGCCTCAAGTATTGCTGGGGGATAGCGGAATTGGCTTGTATCAGGACCTTCCTTACTTTTTGAATGACTTATGCCCCCAAGGTTTCTTGGGAAGACAAATTGCGGAAGATCTCGCGAGCCAATCCAGCGATTTTCCATCCGACCCGAGGCTTTGGAATACCAATCACATAGGGCGCTATTTGATTTCGAACGGTGATGACTTACCGGGAAACTTCAAATTCGGCGAGCAAGCGCTTGCGCGCGTGCGGCGCAGACCGGAGGTGAGAACGGAAAACGATTATCCGGCACTCGCTGATAGCGTCATGAGCGGAGAGATACCCGGTTCATCGGCAGGGGGAGAGCAACCAAAATTCACCGCTTTCTGCGGTAACCGTTCAGCGCATGTCATCGTCAAGTTCTCGCCGCAGGGAAACAGTGAGGTGGCCCGCAGGTGGCGGGACATCCTGATCACGGAGTATCACGCCACCGAAGCGCTCCATAGCCAGAACTTCCCGGCGGCAGAGACGAGGTTGATCGAAATGGACGGCAGGTTGTTCCTCGAATCTCAGCGGTTCGACCGGGCCGGGGAGTTCGGGCGCATGCCCATGTTGTCCCTGTTATCGATCGATGCGGAATTTGGCGGAATCGGAAGCGACTGGTCAAAGGTGCTGGATGCGCTGGAGAAGCGGCAGCTAGTCAGTTGGCAGCACGTGTTTGACGCGGAATGCCTGTGGTGGTTTGGCCGCTACATCAACAACTCCGATATGCATTTGGGGAATCTAAGCTTTGCCATTGACGGCAGCGTGTTCAGATTGCTGCCGGTATACGACATGTGCTCAATGGGATTCGCGCCCAGAAGCGGAGGAGAGGTTGCACCGTATAACTTTGTGCCGCCCGAATATTCCGGTAGCAAACTTGAGCTGGACAGTATTCGCGGCATTCAAGACATGGCGCGAAGCTTTTGGGAAAACTTGGCAAACGATGAACGTATCTCGGACGAGCTCAAAGCATTTCTAGCGCGGGGGAATCCGATGGATAGGACTCGGTCCGGCAGCTAAACGGTTTAACCTTTCGCCTACTTGAACTCCGCGAGCGAGCTACCACCGGCGCAATAATGATTGCGGCCTACGTGGGCTGCAAATTCAAAGGCTACCTTTCAATATGCAAGGGTGAGATGCGTGTTTCCGGATGACGATCAGCCGTTCGCCTTCTTGAACTCCGCCATAAACCCCGCCAGTTCTTTCACCGCCGACAGCGTCAAGCCATTGTAGAGCGAGGCACGCATGCCGCCGATGGAGCGGTGGCCGGCCAGGCCGGAGAAGCCTGCTGCGGAGGATTCTTGCAGGAAGCGTTGTTCCAATTCCTTGCTGGGCAGGTTGAAGGAGACGTTCATCTGCGAGCGGTCGGCGACGGCGGCGTGGCCGCGGTAGAAGTTGTCGCTCTGGTCCAGCGTGCGATAGAGCAGTTCGGCTTTTTGCGTGTTGAGTGCGGCCATGTTATTCAGGCCACCTACCTCGTTCAACAACCAGCGCGTGACCAGCAGCACCACGTAGATGGAGAACACGGGCGGGGTGTTGTAGATGGAGTGCGCTTTGATGTGGCTGTGGTAGTTGAGGAAGCCGGGCATGTCGTCCGGTGCGTCTTTCAATATCTCGTCGCGCAACAGCACAACGGTCACCCCGGCGGGGCCGATGTTCTTTTGCGCATGCGCATAGATCATGGCGTAGCGGTCCGCCGCGCAGGGGCGCGACAGGAAATCGGACGACATGTCGCACACGCGCGGCACGTCGTCACGGCCGAGCATGCGCTGGAACTGCAGGCCTTCCACGGTCTCGTTGGAGATGTAGTGCAGATAAGGCGCGTCGGGTGAGTAGTCGAGTTCGGCATCGCTCGGCAGGCGGCTGAAATTCTCAGACTCACCGCTCCACAGCACGCGTATCGGGCCTTCGCGTTTGGCTTCTGCCAGCGCTTTGCCGCTCCAGTAACCGGTGTGCAGATATTCCGCCGGCGTTTTTTTGCCGCGCAACAGCGTCATGGGGATCATGGAGAACTGCTGGGTCGCGCCGCCTTGCAGGAACAGCACGTGGTATTCCTTGTTCAGGCCGAGCAGGGTGCGGATGTTGTCTTCCAGTTCTTGCACGACAGCGGCGAACCAGTCAGAGCGGTGGCTGATGCCGAGGATGGACAGGCCGACCTCGGGCACGGCGGCGATGGCTTGCTGCACCTGTTGCAGCACGGTCTCCGGCAACGCACCGGGGCCGCCGGAGAAGTTCAATCGGTTGCTGGGCTTATGCATCGCGGGATACCTGTGTCAGGTGTTGCAGATAAGCGCGGAAAGCATCGCGCGCCTTGGCGATGTGTCGCTGTTTGTAGGGGAACAGATCTTCCGGGTCCATCGCGTGCACGACCATGGTGTGGTCGATCTCGAAGATGAGCAGTTCGCCGTCGCGCGTCTCGGCACCGTCGATGAGCAGATAGTCGAGTCCGGTGCGGCGGCATATCGCGTCCAGTGCGGTGCGGTGGCGTTGCACGAAGTCGTCGAAGTGTTCCATGAAGGCGAGTTCTTCGGCGCGCTTGTTCGCGTCCTCGTACATGCCTGCATTGACGTAGTGGATCATCCAGTTGCCGGAAACAGCCATGTGGCAGGCGCAGGCATGGCCGTTGATGAGCGCGATGCGGAATTTGCGGAACAGGCCGTCGTCGCCGCTGTAGTCGATGAAGCGCGCGATGAAGAAATCGCTGGCCTGCACCTTGGCCAGATACTCAGCCAATTCTTCCGCCGCAGCGATGCGCGCCAGATCGCGTCCTGCCTGTGAATCGTAGGGGCGCACGATGATCGGGTAGTCGAGGCCGGAGAACTTTTCTGCGAGATTCGACTGGCCTGCGGCGATGGCCTGCAATGTTTCGCGTGCGCAGCGCAGTGTTGGCGGCATCGCGATGCCCGGTACATCCCGCAGCAGTGCGCTGGCGGCATCGCGGCCGACGCAGGGGATACGATTCGGCTGATTGATGACGGGCTGCGGCCAGTCCTGCAATCTTTCTTCCAGTGCGAGCAGCATGGCGCGGTGCTCGTCGGATTCGCTGATGGCGACCAGCACCACATCGTGTTCGGGCACGGGCAAGGCGAAAGGATATGGCTCGCTGACGTAATAAAAGATCAGGTCGACGTCCGTGCGTTCCAGCAGGCAGTCGATAGGCGTGTTGGCCGCGATGTCGCCGGGCGTCATCAGCACCAGCAGGCGCGTGAGCACGGGTTGCTGCATCGCGGGCAGATGGAAGATGCGCTGCTGTTCCAGTGCCAGTGATTGAATATTCAAGCCGATGTCGCGTTGCCCGATGCATTGCATGGCGACAGACAGATTCATCCACAACGGGCTGTCAGTTTGTCTCTGCTGCGCTTCGGCAAGCAATGACTCGGCATAGGGTTTCATTTCCTGACCCGCAGCGCTGGCGCGCAGAAAAGGGGCTAATCCAAGAAAGGCCGTTTCGGAAGCGTTCTGATCGGTAGAGGTATTCATGACTGCGGTGTAAATATTTGCGAGGGCTAAGGATAGTTGAAACGATGCGATCCGTCCCGCGAATGCTGTAGGGAAATCCTGATTTGGCGTGCTTTTGACGCGTGAGCGGCAAAACACGCCACGCCAATGTCAGTGGGCGGGGCGCTGGGCGTGGAAGGTGAGCGGTATGGCCGACGGCGGTGGCGACTTCAGCACATGTTTCTTCGCCTTGCCCATCACGTGCATCTCACACTTCTTGCAATCGAATTCCAGACGCAACTTTTCGCTGCCGTTGATCAGTGTCATCGGTTCGGCGCGCACTTGTCCTTGCACACCGATCACCCCCTTGGCCTGCTTGGGGCACAGGCTGAGCGAGTAGCGGATGCAGTGGCGCGTGATCATCAGCGACACATCGCCCGCTTCCTTGTGCGATTCGTACGCGGCGGCGATGAGCTTCACACCGTGCTGCTCGTAAAATTTTCTCGCGGCGCTGTTGTACACATTAGCGAGGAAGGTAAGCGTCTCTTCGGGATACTTCGCGGGCGGCTCGACGGCCGCTTTGCGCGGCAGGCGCGCGTAGGCGGCGAGGGGCACGGCTTCGAGTTGCTCGACTGCCTCGCGGCGCAACTTGTTGGCGAGCGAACTGGGCACGAACCAGGGTTGCGACCAGTCGACGCTGAGTGCATCCAGCTCGAATTCAGAGCTGCCGAAACGCGCGAGCTGCTCACGCACATTGTTTTCTGCCTCGGCCGGATTCTTGGCGGGCTGCTTGTCGAACGCCGCATGGGCAGTGGCGACGAAACCGTCCTCATCCAGCAGCGCGAGCGAGAAACCTTCAGCGGTCTCGGCGAAGGTGGCGGACACACCGATGCGCCGTTCGGCGGATTTCTTGTTCAGCGCCTGCTCCCACGCATGGTCGCGGTTGCGGCTGATGGAGACGCCGGCGCGCAGACCTTTCAGCGTATGCATCGGTTCGTTGGGGAACACGCGCCACACCGGGCCGCGCTGTTCGACGATGTTCGCCTGCAGCCCGATCACTTCACGATGGTTCAGATAGTTGAGGCCGTCGCTGTTGGCGAGTGGCTCACTCGATTCCATGTCGAACCATTTATCGCCGACCTGCGACACCGTGCCCAGCGGCAGGCCGACGAAGGTGGGCGTGTCGAACGCGCCGATGTCGGCCTTGCGGCCCTGCGAGAAATAATCGGTCGCACCGCGATGGAAAGTCTTGTCCGGATTCGGTGTGAACAGCAGTTTGGTCTTGCCGCTGGAGGCCGCGCGCAGATCGCTGCGTCCTTCCAAAATCGCGTCGAACAACTGGCGATAGTGACCGGTGATGTTCTTCACATAGGGCGCGTCTTTGTAACGGCCCTCGATCTTGAAACTGCGCACCCCCGCATTGACCAGCGCGCGCAGATTGCCGCTCTGGTTGTTGTCTTTCACCGACAGCAGATGTTTCTCGAAAGCGACCACTTGGCCTTGCTCGTCCTGCAAGGTGTAGGGCAGACGACAGGCCTGCGAACAGTCACCGCGGTTGGCGCTGCGTCCGGTGTGCGCGTGGCTGATGTTGCACTGGCCGGAGTAGGCCACGCACAGCGCACCGTGGATGAAATGTTCGATCACCGTGTCGCTAGGCACCGCAGCGCGCACCTTGATGATCTCCTCGATGGTCAGCTCGCGCGCCAGCACCAGTTGCGAGAAGCCGACCTCGGCCAGGAACTTCGCCTTCTCCGGCGTGCGGATGTCGCACTGCGTCGAGGCATGCAAGTCGATGGGCGGCAGGTCGAGTTCGAGCAGCCCCATGTCCTGCACGATCAGCGCATCCACGCCCGCGTCGTAACACTCCCACGCCAGCTTGCGCGCGGCGTCCAGCTCGGCATCGTGCAGGATGGTGTTGAGCGTGACGTAGATCTTGGCGCGGAAGCGATGCGCGTATTCCACCAGCGCCGCGATGTCCTCCATCGAATTACCCGCCTTGTCGCGCGCCCCGAACGACGGCCCGCCGATATAGACCGCATCGGCACCGTGCGAAATCGCATCACGACCGATGGCGGCAGTCTTGGCGGGGGAGAGGAGTTCTAGGAGTTGGTTTTGCATGGCGGCGGATTATACGCGTCGCCATGGGCTTTCAACTCGGGCTACAAAGCTTTCTTCTTCAGCGTCTTGCGCGGGTCATGCCGGAACGGGTCTTGGGCAGGCGGATCAATAACTCTCGGGCTATACTATTACCGTCCTTCAACTGAAGTGGGGTGTGGGATGGGGTACGCAGAACTGATCAGCAAGCTGGAAGCGCTTACGCGCGAGAAGCAGGCAGAAGTTTTTGAATTCGTCGAATTCCTTTCAGCGCGTTTTGGCATATCGACCGGAAAACCGACCCCTCATGCCGACTGGACGGATAAAGAATTTTCGGAATTGTCCATGAGCCAGGCCATGCGCGGCATGGAGAAAGAAACCGTCAGCTACACGCGTGAAGACCTGCGGGAACGCTGGCAATGAAACGTGCAGGACAGATCGTCCTCAATCCTTTCTCCATACGCAAATATATCCGGCGTCAAATTGCACCCGGCCCCCGTTTTGCGTCTGGTGTCCAGAAGTATGACTCGCTGGTCTGTATGGTGTCTTTCAAATGAAACTGCCCAATGGCAAAAGCGCATTCGTTGACATCGAAAAGTTGCGGGGATACTGTCTATCCGGACAGCATCCGGAAGGTCGACATAAGGCAAGAGTGTTCTTGGCGACGCTGGGAATGTCAGCTGCCGATGCGGACAAATTACGGGAGATATTGTTAATCGCAGCGGCGGATCATGATGATGTTTCCGAGACTGTCGCCGATGAATATGGTCGCCGCTTTACGTTGGATGTGCATATCGTCTGGGGTAGTCGCGAAGCAGTTATTAGAAGCGCATGGATTATCAAGAGCGGTGAGGAATTTCCGCGTTTAGTCAGTTGCTATGTATTGAGAGGTGTCGCATGAAAACATTAGAAGTTGTCGCACTGATCAACGATGTTCCGGAAAAACATCTTCGCCGAGGACAGGTGGGCGCAGTGGTTGAGATACTCGCACCCGGCGTAGTAGAAGTTGAATTCTCGGATCTGGATGGAGTTTCTTACGCCATGTGTGCAATACCGGAAAGCAACTTGATGGTGCTGCATCACATCCCGGATGCGATTGCGGCATAGATTTTATAAATTGGGCTGAATCGATGGAGTCTGTCCCAGAGGTCTCCGTCAGGAGGGTGATGCGATGAAGACCAATAAAATAGAGCGCCTGAAGGCCGCAGGGTGGGAAGTAGGGAACGCCGAGGATTTTTTGCAATTAAGCGATGAAGAAGCAAAGCTCGTCGTACTGAAACTCTCGCTGATCAGCGCCGTAAAAAAATCGCGTATCAAACGCAAACTATCGCAAACCGATCTTGCGCAGCGCATGAAATCCAGCCAGTCGCGCATCGCAAAGACCGAAGCGGGTGACCCTTCTGTTTCGCTGGACTTGGTCGTGCGCGCACTCATCGCAAGCGGCGCAACGACGCGTGATGTTCAGGCGGCGTTCACGGCGCAATAGTCGGGAATTTTGGGGGCATAATTGCCAATCTGGCTGGGATGAGGGGGCGGATACATGATCAAGCCTGGCTCCCTTTGATCTTTCTCGGAATGTCGTATTGCAAGACCCCGTGTTTCTTTTCGTCACCAATCAGGGCAAGACACGCTGGATGATCATTGATGAGGCGTTCAACTCGGACAAGCTTATCGAGTTCCTGGAAGCGCTGATTAAAGAAGCGGATAAAAAGTGTTTCTGATCCTCGACAACCTCCGCGTGCATCACAGCAGGCCAGTCAAGAAATGAGAGGAAGAGCATCAAGACAAGATTGATCTGTTCTTACAGAACTCAACCCGGAAAAGCGACTTAATGCCGACCTGAAGCAGGCCATCTATACCAAGGTCCCGGTACGTACCAAGACCAAAATGAAAGCCGCAACAACCGAACACAGGCGGAACTTGGAGAAATCACCTGAGCGTGTAAAAAAATACTTTCAGGATTCTCGGGTGAAATATGTCGCATAAAACTTCGGTTCATCTGGCCGAATCAATATTGCCCCGGCCCGATCTCTCCGTGGATCGTTAAGTCGCGTCATGTCGCGTGACTTGTGTTTACTGACCTCTGCAGAAAGATGAAATCGATAGTCACGGATAGATTAGGCCGAGTCTATATGGTTCAAGCAAGCACCAAGTCCAAGTTGAGGACTGCCGCAATCGAACACACGCAGGTTTTGGTGAGATTGCCAGAGCCATCTCTGACAGACCTTCTTGGACTCGCGGGCGAAATATGCAGCATGAAAATTTCCAGCGCCGCTTGGGCGGGTCGATATGCGGATATCGTTGCAAAAAATCATTCGGGAGGCACGCCCTGTCTTGCTGATTGCAAATTTCATTGTAGGAAAATCGCGCCAAAATCTTATCCGTCTGTTATGTAATGGAATTGTGCATCTGGCACACTCCGTGCTTGTAAGAGGGGCGAATATGAGGGATGGACGATGGGGTTGATGAGTCTGATTTTTTATAAGGGCAGAAAAGAAGGCTTGTACGTCGAGCGTGAAGTCGATGTGCCTGGATACGGTTTGCAGGCGATCATGAGGTCGCTGGATTGTATTGGGGCTGTTTGCCCGCGACCGCAGTTATTCGTGATAAAAGTGCTGGAGGAGCTCAAGGCGGGCGATGTGATTGAAGTGGTTTCTGATAATCCGTCTTCAGTCGAAGGTTTTCCGTTTCTGGCTCAGGCCTTGAATTGCGATTTTCTTGTATCGGTTCGGGAAGAGGGATTCTGGCGAATTTATCTTCGCAAGAGTTAGTGGCATGAAGAAGTGACTTTGATCGGGGATTATTATGTTGGGTATGCAATCTGCAAATACACCGTGGTTGTCAAAGAGCAATAACCGTTACGCGGCAGGCGTGGTGTTTTTTGTGATCGTCTGCTCCATCTTTGCGTTATCGATGGATCCACGCTTCCTGTATCTTTTGGTGTATGCGTGGTTCGGGGTGGTCTACGGGCTGTTGTTGCAGTATGGGCGATTTTGCATGGCCTCGGCGGTGCGGGACCTTTTCGCGGTGAAGGTTCCTCGCATGGCGGTCGGCATGATGATCGCGGTCGCCTTGTACTCAGTCGTGGCGACTGTCGTCACACTGGCTGGTTTCAGCACATTCCATCCCAATGCGCTGGGTTGGCACATCATGATAGGTGGTGCGATCTTTGGTTTTGGCATCGTGTTCACGGGGGGTTGTGCATCGGGGTCGCTGTACAAGGCGGGCGAGGGCAACATGAGCTCCATGCTGGTGATCCTAGCGATCTCGTTCTCTCAGGCCATCGTTGTTTCCGCCAGCGGCTGGTGGGACAGCATGGTGCCCCAGTCCTGGGTGAGTTCGGCGGCAGCCAAGGATATGCCGTCGGAGTTGAGTGTGACTCAAGGCTGGTTCGATATCTTTACGGCAGGTTATGTCTGGGATTTGAAAGGGACGACGACGGCGGAACTGCTCGGCATGGGAGGAACTGCCTCGGGTGCCGTATTTGCCAATGCATTCCTTACCGCGATTTTGCCGGTCGCGGTCATTCTCTTGCTGCTCTACAAGTTCTATTTCAGAAAAGGCTACGTCAGGCGTACGGGCAAGACGGCGATGTCCATGAAGGATGAGCTGGCCGGTTTGTGGGCGATGTGCACTTCATCGAAGAACACTGCAATTGCCGGCATAGGCCTGGGGATTTTTGCGGGCCTGCACATGTACGTGACGGGTGCGCTTCGCGATTATTACGGGATCCTGAATTTTGGCGACCTGCTCACGGCGATGGGATACCAGAGCGGCCTGTCGATCCAGGACACGGTATTCGATCCCGGATACTGGTACATCACCACGCAGGAGGCCCAATGGGGCGGGTGGGTGTTGCACCAGCTCGGGGTGGAAAACATGGGCAACATCTACTTCGGTCTCGAAAACGGTTTGCCCAATCCGCTTCTCAATGCCCCCGGTTTTATGTCGATCGGCATCATCCTGGGTGCATCCGTGATGGCGCTGACGCGTGGTGAATTCAAATGGAAGAAGCCCAGTGTTGAATCTGCGATCTTTGCGGTCGTTGGCGGCACCCTGATGGGCATCGGCGCCCGTATCGGCATGGGCTGCAATATCGGGGCATTCTTCGCCACGGTCACGAATGGCGATCCCAGCGGATGGATCTATTTGCTTGGCATGGTGATCGGATCCTATGTCGGTGTGAAGGTATTTGCCTGGTGGATGGACTGGAGCGCGGCTCGGAATCAGAGTGAGTGCGCTTTGTGATGCTGGAAGAGATTCGAAATAGTATGAGGAGACTGGTATGGCAATGACATTTAACAAGATCGGCGATGGTGAGTGGAAATTGAACGTGTGCGGATATACCTGTCCGCATCCGCAGATGTACACCAAGAAGGCGTTGCAGAAGATGGAAGGCGGGGATGTGCTGATACTGGAATTCGATAATCCATCCTCCGGCGAATCCATCCTGGCCATGTGCGAAGCAGAGGGCAACGATCTGTTCGACAAGCAGGATTTGGGCGGCTCTTTTTCCTGGAAGATCAGGAAAGCATGAGTTATGCGAATCGGTATCGTGGTGACTGACCAGGCATGTTGTGCCCATGCCATCGGCCTGATTGATGGTGCAACGGCAAGGGGCTGGGAATTCCGGTGTTTTCTAACCGATACGGGGGTGAATCTACTGGCAGACCCGGATTTTGTTGAACGCGCAAAGAGACATCCCGATAGCGTTTCGCTATGTGAGCATAGCGCCGAGCGTTATGCGTTGGGGCAATACGACGTGAAAGCGCTTTCTGAAATCGTGGTGGTCGGCGGGCAATATCAGGATGCCGAGCTCGTGCGCAAATGCGACAGGGTGCTGGTTTTCTAGGGAGGCAAAGTGAAAAAGAAGAATGTCCTGATGCTGGCATCCGAAAAGAAAGTGGAAGCGCTGCGCATGGCGACGGGGCTCACCCTGCTGGACGACAGCGTGAGTGTCGCGACCTGGGGAGGGTTGCCGGATGAGGCCGATGTGCACGAGCAGCTTGAAGCGCTCGAATTCATGGAGGTTCCCATTATTCGGCTGGATCAGGATGGGGCTGTCATCGCCGAGTTGGCGGCGCAGATCCTCAAGAGCGATGTGGTGTATTGCGTATGAAGAAACGAATCTTGTTGATCGACCCGTTTGCCGGAGCCGCGCGAATGCCGGATCTGGCGGCTGCATTGAAGAATGCAGGTGCAGACGTGAGGGAACTGGATATTGCCCAAGGATATGACGCGGTGCTGGATGCATTGGAGGATGGATTCATGCCGGTCGTGCTGAAGGTAATGCAACGTAGTTGAACATAG
>WOYI010579074.1_pt1 | contig 32445 bp, 35 predicted proteins | sample 6423411 | NCBI WGS metagenome assembly WOYI01 (sample SAMN13441803, study PRJNA592873) | oil field metagenome | biome: oil field; feature: oil-well bore; material: oil-contaminated soil; isolation source: oil-contaminated soil from oil-well borehole | place: Germany: Wietze | collected 2016-10-18 ...
CCCAGAGCATGGTCATCTTTATCAACCAGATCCGCATGAAGATCGGCGTGATGTTTGGCAACCCGGAAACCACCACCGGCGGCAATGCGCTCAAGTTCTACGCCTCGGTGCGCCTGGATATCCGCCGTGTTGGGGCCATCAAGCGCGGCGAGGAGGTGGTGGGCAACGAAACCAGGGTCAAGGTGGTCAAGAACAAGTTGGCCCCTCCATTTCGCCAGGCCGACTTCGAGATCTTCTATGGCGAAGGGGTCTCGCGCCTTGGTGAGCTTTTGGATCTTGGCGTCCGTGAGAACATGATAGACAAGTCGGGTTCCTGGTATGCCATGAACGGGGAGCGTATTGGTCAGGGGCGGGATAACGCCATCGGCTACCTGAGGGAGCATGCCGAATTGACCAATCAGCTGGAGCAGCGCTTGCGTGAGCGGTTGTTTGGCGCCAAGGTGCCGGCAGAGGAGCATGCATGAGGCAAGCGCAGGGGGCTGCCGCAGGCAGGGGGTCAGCGGCCTGGCTGCGGGCAGCCTTTCTGGATTATTTTGCCGAGCGGGGCCACACCAAGGTGCCCAGTGCCTCCCTGGTGCCCCAGGGCGACCCTTCCTTATTGTTCACCAATGCAGGGATGGTGCCTTTCAAGGAGGTCTTCCTGGGCACGGAGCAACGTCCTTACAGGCAGGCAGTCTCATGTCAGAAATGCCTGCGCGCCGGGGGCAAACACAACGACCTTGACAATGTGGGTTATACGCCCCGCCATCATACCTTTTTCGAGATGTTGGGCAACTTCAGCTTTGGTGCCTATTTCAAACGCGAGGCCATCGCCATGGCCTGGGAGTTTCTGACCGAGATCCTGGCATTGCCGCCGCAGCGGCTGTGGGTGACCGTGTTCCGGGACGATGACGAGGCGGAGGCCATCTGGCTCCAGGAGACCGGCCTGCCGCAAGGACAGATCGCCCGGCTCGACGAAGCGGACAACTTCTGGGCCATGGGCGAGCATGGCCCCTGTGGCCCATGCTCCGAGATCTATTACGATCACGGCCCGCATCTGCCTGGCGCCCCTCCGGGAAGGGGTGAATGTGGCGAGCGTTATGTGGAGATCTGGAACCTGGTCTTCATCCAATACGATCGGCTGGGCGATGGCCAGCTGGTGGCCTTGCCACGTCCCTGCATCGATACGGGGATGGGGCTCGAGCGCATCGCTGCGGTGATGCAGGGCGTGCATGATAACTTCGATATCGATATCTTCAAGGCGCTGCGGCAAGCCGTTGCTGACCTGGGTGATGGCGTGGATGCCGCCAGCCCTTCTTGCAAGGTCATTGCCGACCATATCCGGGCCTGTGGCTTCCTGCTGGCCGATGGCGTGAAGCCCAGCAACGAAGGGCGCGGCTATGTGCTGCGCCGCATCATGCGTCGTGCCGTGCGTCATGGAGCCAAGCTCGGCCTGCCGAGCCCCTTCATGCACCAGCTGATGGACCCGCTGATTGCCTGCATGGGTGCCGCCTATCCGGAATTGGCCGATGTCCGGGATCAGGCCCAGGTGATGCTGCTCAAGGAAGAGAACCGTTTCACAGAAACCTTGCACCACGGTCTTGCCTTGCTCGAACGCGCCATGGAGCAGCTGGGCGCTGCACGCTGCCTGCCTGGAGCGGTGGCCTTCCAGTTGGCCGACACCTATGGTTTCCCGCTGGATCTGACGGCCGATATCTGTCGGGAACGTGGCATCCAACTGGATGAGGCCGGCTTTCACGAGGAGATGGCCCGGCAGCGCGAGCGCAGCAAGGCTTCCCGGGAAACTGAACAGACTGTCGATCTCTCTTTGCATACCGGTCAGGCCAGCACCTTTGTGGGCTATGAGAGCTTGGACATCCAAGCACGGGTGGTGGGCTTGCTGCATGAGGATCGTGAGGTCAGCATGCTGCCAGAGGGTGCCGAGGGTTCTGTGGCCCTTGATGTGACCCCCTTCTATCCCCAGGGCGGTGGTCAGGTGGGTGATGCCGGGCAGCTGACGCTGGACGGCGGCCGTTTCATGGTACGCGACACCCTGGCGCGCGGTGGTCTGATCTGGCATGTGGGCACCATGGAGAGCGGCACCCTGGAGCTTGGCTGCGAGGTGCGGGCGACAGTGGATCGGGGGCGTCGTGAAGCCATCTGTCGCAATCACACCGCCACCCATTTACTGCATGCCGCCCTGCGCACCTTGTATGGTGCCGAAGCGACCCAGCAAGGCTCCCTGGTGGCTCCGGAGCGCCTGCGCTTCGATGTGGCCCTGGACGGTCCTGTTGCTGCCGAGCATAGGCGGCAGCTGGAGCAGATGGTCAATGGGCATATCCTGGCCGATCGCGTGGTGGCCACCACCGAGATGACCTACCAGGAAGCTGTCGCCCATGGGGCCGTGGCCTTGTTTGGTGAGCGTTATGGTGAGGTGGTTCGGGTCTTGCGCGTGGATGGCTGCTCCGTGGAGCTGTGTGGCGGAACGCATGTGAGCCGCACCGGCGAGATCGGGCTTTTCAAGATCACCGATGAAAGTGGCGTGCAAACAGGGGTGCGGCGCCTTGAGGCAGTGACCGGGCTGGCGGCACTGGACTGGGTGCAGCAGGCGGAGAGAGTATTGCAAGACGCCTCCCGGTTGCTGAATGTGCCATGGCCAGAGGTACCGACCCGACTCCAGGACTGGGCACAGCGGTTGCGAGCGATGCAGGAAGTACAAGCCCAGGAGGCCAAAGAGACGCTGCGGCTCAGACAAGAAAATCTGGTGTCCCAGGCATTGGCGGTTGGTCCGGTCCGGGTGATGGTGGGTTATCTGGGGCATATTGACCCCAAACTGCTGCGCCAGGCGGCCGAACAGTTGCGGCGTCATTTTGCCACGGTGCTTGTGGTGGTGGGCGGTGAGCAGGATGGCAAGGGGGCATGGGTGGTGGCTGTATCGGCTGATGTGGCTACCAGGCTGCCTGCAAGCACGATCAACGAGATGTTGTCTGGCCTGGTTTGTGGGCGTGGTGGCGGTCGGGCTGATTGGGCCCAGGGAGGGACCGCCGCTGCCCAACTGCTGCCTGGTGCCCTGGAAACCCTGCGGGATAGGCTGGTCCAGCAACTATCGAGCCCATCGTGAGCTTGGCTGGGCTCATGGAACATGCATGACACAACAAGACTCTTGGACAGGTTTATGCTACGCTGTGTCCACTTGGCTGTGGCGATTAGAAAGGATATGATGGCCTGCAGTCTGTGTCCAGTGGGGTAGAGAGCCGAGCATTGTAAGCATGCAGACGCTGGTACAAAAATATGGCGGTAGCTCTCTTGCGACCACGGCGCATATTGCGAGGGTGGCAGAACGGGTCGCCAGATGGCGAGAGCAGGTGGCGCGGCTGGTGGTGGTGTGTTCAGCCATGGGCGGCGAGACGGATCGGCTGTTGCAGCTTGCCAGCCAGCTTGACCGGAAACCATCGCCGCGGGAGTTGGATGTTCTGTTGACCACAGGTGAGCAGGCAAGTGTCGCCCTGCTGTCCATAGCTTTGGAGGCTCGTGGTGTCCCGGCGATTTCCCTGCTTGGCGACCAGATTCCCATCATCACAGACAATGCCTTTGGCAAGGCGCGCATCCGTTCCATCGGCATCGAGCGCATGGAGCAAGCTTTGCAACAGGGGCAGGTGGTGGTGGCCGCCGGGTTTCAGGGGGTTGATGCCCAAGGTGAGCTCACCACACTGGGTCGTGGCGGTTCGGATACCACGGCTGTGGCGCTGGCTGCCCGGTTGCAGGCTGACGAATGCCAGATCTATACGGATGTGGACGGAGTCTATACAGCTGATCCGCGTATTGTGCCCCACGCCTCCCGTCTGCAGGTCATCACCCTGGAAGAGATGCTGGAATTGGCAAGCCTGGGCTCCAAGGTTCTGCAGATGCGCTCGGTTGCCTTTGCTGGCATGTATCATGTGCCCATCCGGGTGCTTTCCAGCATGACAGAGGGTCCCGGCACACTCATTTGCTTGAATCGCACAGGTGAGTCCATGGAAGAGCCACTCGTTTCAGGTGTTGCACATGACCGCCAGCAGGCTCAGATCACCGTGCTGGGCGTACCGGATCGCCCGGGGGTGGCTTTTCAGATCCTGGAGGTCGTGGCGGCTGCCAACATCGAGGTGGATATGATCGTCCAGAATATTTCCGGTGCAGTCAGCCACACCACCGATCTCACCTTTACGTGCCCCCGCGGGGATTTCGAGACTGCTCTCGAATTGGTGCGCTCCATGGCGCGGGACCTGGGCGCTCAGCGGGTTTCCGGCAATGAGCAGATTGCCAAAGTCTCCATCGTGGGGATGGGGATGCGTTCCCATGCCGGGGTAGCCAGCCATATGTTCGCCGCTCTGGCCAGGGAAGGAATCAATATTCTGATGATTGCCACATCGGAGATCAAGATCTCCGTGGTGATTGCCGAGAAGTACGTGGAGCTCGCGGTACGTACCTTGCATGAAGCGTTCCATCTGGAAAAAGGGGCCTGCCTGGCCCTGCCAGGACAGCACGATCCGCAGCCTTCCACTTTGCAGGAGGCGCAGGGTTCGTGATACAAGGCTTGTTATTGGAGGAACAGGGGGCATCTTATGGGCGCTAAAGGGATTGCTGGAGACGGGTCGCGGCAACGTACACCCTGGTTCATGATTATTCTGCTCAGTTTCATCGCCGCCGTGTTGGGTGGGGTGATGGTTTCGTTGTTGAGCGGCGGCAGGGCTGTGTCACAAGGGCAATCGGGAGCAGCGCCCGCCTCTTCAGATACGCCGTTGTACTATGCCTTGCCCCAAGAGGTCATGGTCAACGTGCTGGATCAATCCGGAAGACAGCGCTTCTTGCAGGTGGGCGTCAGCATGATGACCCATGATCCAGACATGCTTGAGCAGCTCAAGAAGCATTCACCAATGATCCAGGATCGTCTGGTGATGTTGTTCAGCGCCCAGTCCTATGGCGACCTGCGTTCTCCGGAGGGCAAGGACAGGCTGCGCGTCGAGGCCTTGAAAACCGTCCGGCAACTGCTGTCTCGAAACCCCGAAGGCCCAGCCGGCCAGCGTGGTGTTGAGGATCTCTTTTTTACCAGCTTTGTGATGCAATAACGATCATGGCCTACACGAAGAACGCCCTCAGTCAGGAAGACATTGATGCCCTGCTGGATGCCCCTGGCAGCAAGGTCGAATCCACAATAGAAGAGCAAGAGGGAGCAGCGGGGCGCAATCCTTTCGATTTTCGTAACCAGAAACACTATATGCAAGAGCGCCTGCCCTTGCTGGAGCAGGTGTACGAGCGCTTTTCTCGGCTGTTCCGTGAGAGCCTGTTTCGCCTGCTGCGCCGCGCCCCAGATGTGTCTGGGACAGGTTTTGAGCTGATGCGGTATGGGGATTATGTCAAGAATCTGCCGATACCGGCCAGTGTCAATGTGGTTTCCATGTCGCCGCTCAAGGGTAATGCCTTGCTGGTTTTTGATGTTCGTTTGGTTTATAGCTTGGTGAATCATTATTTCGGGGGCTCGGGGCGTCACCATGTCCTGGTGGAGGGTCGTGAGTTTACCAGAACGGAACGCCAGGTGATCGAGCTGGTCCTGCAGCGCGCTTTTGTGGATCTGGGGGCTTGCTGGGCCTCCATCATCCCCAACCTGACGATGAAACTGATCTCGAGCGAGGTCAATCCTGCTTTTGCCCAGATTGCTGGCGCCACGGATATGGTGGTGGTGAGTCGCTTTCAGGTGGAAATGGCGGACGGCGGCGGCGGCGAAATGCATATCGTGCTGACCATGCTGGCCCTGGAGCCTTTGCTGGCCATGAGGAAAGGGCTGGATGCGGGCACCTTGGGCCAGACCGACAAGAGCTGGCAGGGTGTCCTGATTGATGATCTTCTGGAAACCCACATAGAGCTTCGTGCCGAGCTGGGTTATGCCACGATCACCTTGCGCGATCTCATGCAAGCCAAGCCCGGGGTGCTCTGGCCCATCCAAGTCCCAAGGGAGGTTGTCGCGACAGTTGCCGGCGTCCCTCTTTTTTCGGGAAAGTATGGTGTTTTTCAGGGCAAGAAGGGTGTTCAGGTGACCAGCTTCCATGCAGACAACGAAGAGCATCGTCAGACATTGGAGCTCATTCAGAACATGCTGGACAAAAATTCACCGGGGCACTTGGCCAAGTGGGAGCTCCCATAGACCTTTCCCCCTACAGACAAGCTGGAGAATAAGCTCCTGGAGAAACCCCTCAGTGAGGTATTGCGGATAATCGTGACAATGTCAATAGAGCGGCCTGTCATATGATATATGAATATGATGCAGGCATGGGTCTGATACAGCATCCACGGGGAGAAGAGAAAGATGGCTGAACAGGATGTCGGAGATCTGGAAACCAAAGGCAAGGATTCAACGGAACAACAGGAAGCCATGCCAGGAGCCGTGACTGAAAAAGAGCAGGCTGCCCCGGCAGGCGGTGAAGGGTTGGATCTGTCCATGATCCTGGATGTACCGGTGCGCATCAGTGTGGAAGTGGGGCGCAAGGACATGCGTGTTGAAGAGTTGCTGCGCTTGACCCAGGGTTCTGTGGTGGAACTGAACCGCATGGCTGGTGAACCCGTTGATATCCTGGTTAATGGCATGCCCGTGGCGCGTGGCGAGGTGATTGTGTTGGCCGACAACTTCGCTGTGCGTCTGACCGAGGTGGTCAATCCTGCAGAACGCTACCAGAGAGCTTCTGCATCCAGCTGACATGGCATGATGCCGACCACCGCAGCAGGAGAGGCGCTGGTACCGTGGGGGCGCCTGCTTGCGGCGGGGTTCATCGTGGCCGTATTCATGGCTCTCCTGCTTTTCTATGTGCGTCTCCTGCGGGGCAGGGTGCCAGGAAGGCCGCATCTGCTGCAGGTGATAACCATGGTTGGAGTGGGCCCAAAGGAACGATTGATGCTGGTGCATGTGGACAACAAGGTCTTGCTGCTTGGCGTGACTGTCGGGGGCATTGCCAAGCTGCATGAATTTGATGAGTCCATGCTCCAGGAGTCCCGTGGCCCGGATCAGCGCCAAGGTTGGCTGGGCCGTAACTGGAGGGGTCTGAAACACAGGCGGCAGGTCACGTGAAAAGGATGCATCTGGCAGCGATCCTGCTTATTGTGATCCACAGCGGCGTGGCGCTGGCCGCACCGGAGCTGCCGGTTTTTCACAGCCGCCCAGCCCAGGATGGCGGTCAGGATATCACCGTAAGCCTGCAGATCTTCGGCCTGCTCACGGCCCTGAGCTTTCTGCCGTCCATCATTGTCTTGACCACATCCTTTACGCGGATCATTGTCGTCCTGGCCATGCTGCGCCAGGGTCTCGGCACCGTGCAGACGCCGTCTAACATGATCCTGATCGGGCTTGCCCTTTTTCTGACTGCATTTACCATGCGTCCTGTCTTCGAGGTCTCCTATCGGGACGGCATTGCCCCTTATCTGAATGAAAGCTTGACGCTGCGCGCTGCGCTGCCACGGGCAGGAGAGCCCTGGCGGCATTTCATGCTGCAGCAGGTCAGGATACGTGATGTGCAGTTGTTTGCCCGCTTGGCACGGCAGGACCTGGCCCAGGATGGCAAGTCCCTGAGCAATGGGGCTCCCGTACCCTATACCACGCTGGTGCCGGCTTTTGCCACCAGCGAGCTCACCACGGCCTTTCAGATGGGTTTTGTGGTGCTGTTGCCTTTCTTGATCATCGATCTGGTGGTGGCCAGTCTCCTGATGACCATGGGTATGATGATGATGTCGCCCATGCTGGTCTCGTTTCCGTTCAAGATCATGCTTTTTGTGCTGGTGGATGGCTGGCCATTGTTGATGGCAGCGCTGTTTGGCAGCTTTCATCTTTGAGGCAAGCAGGCAGAAAAACACATGGCTAATGTGGGTACGCCCGAAGGGGTTATGGACCTGGGCCGCCAGGCATTGTGGGTGCTTCTGCTTCTGGGGGCTCCTGTCATGCTGACCGCCCTTGCTGTCGGCATGGTCATCGGTATCTTTCAGGCAGCCACGCAGATCAATGAGCCAACCCTTGCGTTTGTCCCCCGGCTGCTGGGGGTCGTTCTGGTCCTGTATCTGAGCGGACCATGGATGCTGCGCTTGCTGACCGATTTCGCGAAGCGTCTCCTGGTGAATCTACCCACCATGATTGGATAAGGCCATGGGATGGGGTGGCGCCGGTAAGGATGCTCAGGGCCGCTGGGACTGGATCCATGGATAGTGATCTGCTCCAGGTATGGGGTTTTGTGCTGACGGCACTGTTTCCCTTTGTGCGAATATCCAGTTTTTTTCTGATAGCACCCTTTTTCGGGCAGGGTTTTCTGCCGCCCCGTTATCTTTTGGCGCTTGCCATGATCCTGGCTGGCCTGTTGACCCCCAATCTGGGTATCAGATTATCTTTCGAGCCATTTTCGGGGATGGGGCTGTGGGCCCTGGGATGGGAGGTGGCCATTGGCATTACCCTGGGCCTTTGCATGCGTCTGGTGCTGGAAATATTCCTGGCGGCAGCAGAGGTGATTGGATTGCAGATGGGCCTGGGCTTTGCCCAGCTGGTCGACCCGGTCTATGGTGGACAAACGCCCTTGCTGGCACTGCTGTATCAGTATTTTGTCATCCTGGTGCTGCTGAGCATGGGCGGACATCTGGCTCTCATTGATCTTTTGGCGGAGAGTCTGCGTGGCCTGCCACCAGGGGTGCTGCCAGCCTGGAATGGCCTGGGACGCATCGTGAGCCTTGCTGGACTGTTGTTCAAGACGGCTTTGCATGTGGCATTGCCCATGGTGGCGGGGCTCGTTCTGGCCAATCTGGCCTTTGCCGTCATGAGCCGCGCTGCCCCGCAGCTCAATCTCTTCTCAATCGGTTTTCCCATGGTCATGACGCTTGGCTTTTTGCTCATCTGGCTCTTGTTTCCGCTGTTGGCCGGGCAGGTCAGACAGATATACGCTGATCACCTGCGTGTCGCTGTCATTTTTTGGGAGCGCTGAATGGCCGAGGAGAACCAGGATCAAGGCGAAAAGACCGAGCAACCCACCGAACGCCGCCTGCTGGAGGCACGCAAGCGTGGCCAGGTGGCCCGCTCCCGCGATTTTCAAAATGCCTTCGAGTTGACCATGGCCGCCCTGTTTCTCATGCTGCTTGGTGAACGCATGGTTCGCGGGCTGGGAGGGCTTATACGGGAAAGCACCCGGCGCTTGGCGACCCTTGGCCAGGGCGGATCGTTCGCGGATGCGACCTCGGGATTTCTGCATGCTGTCGTGGCGGCGATGTGGCCATTGCTTCTGCTCATGTTCTGTGTAACCTTGGCTGGGCCGATCCTGATCGGCGGCTTTGTCGTGAGCGCCGAGGCCGCTGCTTTCAAATGGGAGCGTCTCGATGTGGTCAGAGGCATGCAGCGCCTGTTCGGGTTGCGTGCGCTCATGGAGCCAGCCAAGACCCTGGCCAAGTTCATGGCGGTTTTGCTGGTGGTGCTGGCCGTGGGTTGGTGGTCGCTGGATGTGATCTGGCGCTTGGGCATGGAGCCCTGGGGCATGGCGGTGCACCAGGCAGCCGACTTGCTGAAGAAGAGTTTCTTGTGGATGTCGCTGGCCTTGGTGCTGATCGCTGCTGTGGATGTGCCCTACCAACTGTGGGACCATAGGAAGAAATTACGCATGTCTCGCCAGGAGCTGCGCGATGAGCTCAAGCAGACCGAAGGTCCTCCGGAGCTGCGCCAGCGGATCCGGCGCATGCAGATCGACCGGGCCAGGCAGCGTATGATGCAAGAGGTTCCCAAGGCGGATGTGGTGGTGACCAACCCTACCCATGTGGCTGTTGCTCTGTGTTACGATGCGGAGCGCATGGATGCACCCTGTGTTGTGGCCAAGGGGGCGGATCTTCTGGCCCAACAGATCATGTCTTTGGCAAGGATGCATGATGTGGTGATGGTGCGCTCGCCGCGACTGGCGCGGGTGCTCTATCGTCAGGTATCCCTGCGCCAGGAGATCCCCATTGCGCTGTTCGTGGCGGTGGCCCAGGTATTGGCCTATGTATATGCCTTGCGGCGCCAGGGTGAGCGCCAGGGTGAGCTGGAGCTGGAAGAAGGCGTGATGCCGGCTCTCATGGATATGGACAGGATGAGATAGGCTCCATGGCTCAAAACCCAGCGGCGTTCAATTGGCGGTCCCTGTCGGGGTTGGGTCTGGGTGTGCCCCTGCTGGCCATGGCCGTCCTGGCCATGATGATGATCCCGCTGCCTCCTGTGTTGCTGGACCTGTTTTTCAGTTTCAACATCTCCATCACCCTGATCATCCTGCTGGCCACGCTGTATGCCAAAAGACCGCTTGATCTTGCTTCCTTTCCCACGCTGCTCCTGGTCACCACCTTGTTGCGTCTTGCCCTGAACGTGGCCTCCACGCGCCTGATCCTGCTCCATGGGCAACAGGGCTCCCAGGCGGCGGGGCACGTCATCGAGTCGTTTGGCCAGTTTGTCATTGGCGGCAATTATGCCGTTGGCCTGGTGGTCTTCATTATCCTGACCATCATCAACTTCGTGGTGGTGACCCGTGGTGCCGGGCGGGTCTCCGAGGTATCGGCCCGCTTCACCCTGGATGCCATGCCCGGCAAGCAGATGGCCATCGATGCCGATCTCAGTTCGGGCTTGCTCACCCAGGAGGAAGCGCGCAGGCGTCGTGAGGAAGTGCGCGAGGAAGCGGATTTCTATGGAGCCATGGATGGCGCCAGCAAGTTCGTGCGCGGCGACGCCATAGCCGGTATTCTGATTGTGATCATCAATATCATTGGTGGCCTGCTGATCGGCACCATGCAGCACCATTTACCCCTGGCCGATGCGGTGCGCACTTACACGCTGCTGACCATCGGAGAGGGGTTGGTAGCACAGATTCCGGCGCTGGTGCTCTCGGTGGCCACCGGTATCCTGGTCACCAGGGTCTCCCAGGTTCAGGATGTGAGCCAGGAAATAGTCACCCAGGTCTTTCGCAATCCAAGGCCTGTCTTATATACAGCTGGTGTGTTGGCTTTTCTTGGCGTGTTGCCGGGCATGCCCAATACCGCCTTTCTCACCTTGGCCGTGCTGAGCGGCCTCGTGGGTTATATGATATGGCGCCGTGTCCAATTGGAGGAGGCGGCTGGGGCGGTTCCTGCGCCAGCAGCACCGGTATCGGAAGATGCAGCCTGGGAAGGCATGGTTCCTGTCAGCCCGCTGCAGCTGGAGATCGGACATCGCCTGATTCCTCTGGTGGACAAACAGCAAGGCGGGCAATTGTTGCTCAGGATCCGGGAGGTCAGGCGATCCATTGGCGAAGAGGTGGGGTTTCTCATCCCGCCGATCAATGTCTATGATCGGTTGCGCGAGGAACGCGGTGATGAAAACAAATACCGGGTATTGCTGCATGGCGTGCTGATTGGCGAAGGTGTGGTCTATCCTGAGAGGATGCTGGCCGCCGCCCTGGGACCAGTCTTCGAGGATTTGCCCGGCGAGCATACCCGGGACATCTTTGGGAAAGAAGCCATTTGGATCGATCCCGCCCAGCGTACCCGGGCCTTGACCATGGGATATGAGGTCGTGGATGCCGAGACAGTGATCGTCATGCACCTGCGCCAGTTGCTGCGGCGCCATGCCGCCGATCTCCTGGGTCAGGAGGAAGCGCAGAAGTTGCTCGACGTGCTGGCACGGCGCACGCCCAAGCTGGTGGAGGGTCTGACCCCGAAGCCATTGTCACTGGTGGTTATCTGGCAGGTGCTGCGCAATCTTTTGCAAGAACAGGTTCCCATCGTTGACATGCGCTCCATATGTGAGGCGCTGTCGGTGGCAGCAATCAAAACCCAGGAAGTGGATGTGCTGACAGACCGGGCGCGGGAAGCCCTGGGGCAGCTGTTGATTCAGGGTATTTTCGGCAATCGTCCAGAAATTTCAGTGGCTACCCTTGATCCGCAGCTCGAGCAATTGTTGTTGCGCCTGGCGCAGAATGAGGCTGGGGCGGTAGTGGACCCAAGCCTGGCCAATCACATTCGTCAATCCATCAATCAGGTTATGGAACGTCAGGGGCAACTTGGAGAACCGGTGGCCCTGCTGGTAGCGCCTCCCCTGCGGCGGCTTATAGCCAGGATAGCCCGTGGCAGCCCGAGAACCCCTCCCGTATTGAGTTATAATGAGCTGCCGGATGAGCGGCAGGTGCGCGTGGTTGCTACCGTGGGCGGTGCCCTGGAGACAAGCCCTTGAGTCAGCTGACAATGCGGAGGATAGATAGGCTTTGCATGGCGCAAAGACCATGAGCACGCGTGCTGCACCTGGATCTGTCCCGGGCAAAGCCATGGGAGAAGAGGGTCAGCTTGAAACCTTGGTTCGCCATCATCTGCCGCTGGTCAAGCGCATTGCCAATCATCTTTTGGCGCGGTTGCCAGGATCTGTCGAGCTGTCCGACCTGTTGCAAGCGGGCATGATTGGTTTGATCGAGGCTGCAAGATTACACGATCCCACCAGTGGAGCCAGTTTCGAGACCTATGCCACCATTCGTATTCGTGGGGCCATGCTGGATGACCTGCGCCGCATGGATTGGGTGCCACGATCCGTGCATCGCCTCGGCCGCCAGGCGTTACAGGCCAGCATGCAGCTGGAGCAAGAACTGGGCAGAAGCCCCACCCAGCAAGAGGTAGCTCAGCGCATGGATATTTCACTGGCTGATTATCAGGGCTTGCTCAGTGATGTGGCGCGCCAGGTGGTTCTTTCTACGGCCATGGATCTCAATGGCGCGGAATATATGTTGGACCAGGCGGATGGCAGCTGTGATCCAAGGCTGTTGCTGTTTCAGCGTGAGTTTCAATGCGCTGTGGGGCAGGCCATCGGGACGTTGCCCCATCGCCAGCAATTGGTATTATCTCTGTACTATAAAGAAGAACTGGGGTTGAAGGATATTGCTTCGATCCTGGGGGTGAGTGTCTCACGTGTTTCCCAGTTGCATGGCCAGGCTCTTTTGGCCCTGCGCGGCAAATTGGCGGTGTGGTGTCGTCAGGATATTGAGCTATAAATAATGGTCATGCCTGGGTGACCCTGGGGCGGAGAGCGCAGCAGCACACCGCACGATCCCCGGCTGCAACCAGGCAAGCGGCAAGAGTAATGGATATTGGTGGGTATATGGATAAAAGTCTACAATTTCTTGTGGTTGATGATTTCTCCACCATGAGGCGGATCATCAGGAATCTATTGCGCGACCTGGGTTGTTCTAGCGTCGTCGAGGCAGAGGATGGCAACGCTGCCCTCAATGCCCTGGCGGTATCGAAGATCGATTTTGTCATTACAGACATTCATATGCCGGGCATGGATGGCATGGAGCTGGTGCGGCAACTGCGCGCCAATCCGCAGTACAAGGATCTGCCTGTGCTCATGGTGACGGCCGAGGCGCGCAAGGACATCATCGCTGAAGCAGCCGCTGCCAAGGTGGATGGCTATATCGTCAAGCCATTCACGGCCAACACACTCAAGGAAAAAATAGAAAAAATCCTCGAGAGCCGTGGCTTGAGCTAGGTGGCCCTATCAGCAGATCCATGATCAGGGATGGAAAAGGAGATTGATATGTCTGATGCAGGCAACGAGGACGAAGATGAGCTGGACCCCCTCACAATAGCCCGTGAATTAGCGGATCTGCTCAAAAAAGGAGATGTGGCTGCCATTGAGCATCTCTTGGATGCGGTGGCGCAAAAGCGTCAAAAAAGTATATTCCAAGAACTGGGACGGCTGAGCAGGCAGTTGCATGAGTCACTCAACAGCGTGAGGCTTGATCCACGCCTGGCATCCATGGTTCGCGAAGACCTGCCGGATGTCAAAAACAGGCTGGATTACATCGTCAAGATGAGCGAGCAGGCAGCCAACAAGACGCTGGCCATGGTGGAAGCCACCATGCTCCTCTTGGAAAATATCCGCGATGAAGCCAATAATGTATCGCCCGAGGTTTCGGAACCGCAGGTCAAGGCCTTTTGCGCCCATGTCCGGGAAAATTGCGAGAAATCCCTGGAACATCTCACCGAGGTCTTGACGGCCCAGGCCTTTCAGGATTTGACCGGCCAGGTGGTTTCGAGATTGATTGCGCTGGTGCAGAACATGGAGGCCCTGCTTTTGCAATTGCTGCTGTACACAGCAGGAGAACCCAGCCAGGACGCTCCCTATGGTGGACCGATGGTCTCTGGCCAGGAACTGGCATGTAATCAAAATGACGTGGACACCCTGCTGTCTCAGCTGGGTTTTTAGGCAAAGCGGGTTATCATAAAGCGCTCATGCGCCAGGCCATCTGAACAGGGGATGTATGCATGGATTTCCTCTCGATATTGGGGTTCGTAATTGGCATTGCCTCCCTACTGCTGGCAGCCCTGCTGGCAGGGGGCGACCCATCGATGCTGTTGCAGGAGCATGCAGCCATCATTGTTTTTGGCGGTACGTGTGGAGCCATGCTGCTCGAGTCCTCGCCGCGCATCATGCTGCACGCATTGAAGCGCCTCAGGTGGCTGATTGCTCCCCCGGCTGCCAATCTGGCGCAGTCAGTGAGGGATTTCGTGGAATGGGCCCAGATCGTCAATCGGCGAGGCCCGTTGGCCATGGACGCTTATATCGAGGATCAGACGGACCCCTTTTGCAAGGTGGCCCTTGAGTTGATGGTCAGTGGCAAGCGACCGGAAGAATTGCAGCAGATCCTGGGTGCCGAGATACGCAACCGTCAGCAGGATGATTTACAGGCTGCCGGCATCTTCGAGGCGGCCGGTGGTTACAGCCCCACCATGGGCATCGTGGGGGCTGTCTTGGGGTTGATGGTGGCTGTCACAGGCCTGGGGCAGGAAGAGTTCAACTTGGGGGCATTGGGTACTGGCATCGCCACTGCTTTTGTGGCCACGATCTATGGTCTGGCGCTGGCCAACATGATCCTTTTGCCCATCGCTGGAAAGATCAAGACCTATGCTGCCAGGCAGACAAGATATCGAGAACTCTTTTTGCAGGGCGTCTTGCTGCTGGCCAGCAACATGCCGTATCGTGATGTCCTCAGGGCATTGCGGGGATTCATGGATGCAGATGCCGTGGTGAACCTTGCCGAGATGGAGTCGCCTGTGGATTCGACCGCTGCCTCCGGCAGGGGATGATGCGGCAACCCGGTCCAGGGGCTGCTGGCCAGGGTCTTTTCGTGGTTTTCAGCAGTGACCCAGTAAGATACCTGATCAGTGGGGGCAGTGATGGCAGGTGGCGCTAAAAAATCCGCAGATGATGTCGCTACAGGCGACCGCATGCGCTGGTTGGTCAGCTATGCAGACTTCATCACATTGCTCCTTGCCTTGTTCATTGTGCTCTATGCCATCGCAGTCAGCAAGAAAGCCTCCATGGAGGAGGTGCGGTCTGCGGTGCGCCAGGCGTTACACATGTCGCCCTCAGGTGTGATGCCGCTGAAGCGCCAGCAGGCGGTGAGCACGCCTTATGAGGAGATAGCGCCTTCGCCCGATATCGAAGCCACAGGAGTACCTGGCAAAAAGGAAGCCGATGTGGTGGATGTCATAGCGGTGTCGCGACAGATTGTCGAAGAACTGCAACAGGCCATGTTCCCTCTGATCAAGGAGGGGTTGGTGGAAGTGCGCCGCCATGATTTGTGGGTCGAGATCGAGCTGAAGGACAGGGTGCTTTTCCCAAGTGGCTCCGCTGAACTCTTGCCTGCGGCCAGCAAGCCCCTGGAAGATGTGCGCAAGGTGATAGCGCGCTTTCCCTATCCGGTACGGGTCGAGGGCCATACCGACAATATTCCTGTACGCCGGCATGGTTCCTTTCCATCCAATTGGGAGCTCTCCGCGGCTCGCGCCGCCTCTGTGGTCCGCCTCTTTCAGCAACAGGGTGTTGATCCAAGGCGCATGGCTGTGGTGGGCTACGGAGAACAGCAGCCCATAGCCGATAATGCGACTCCTCAAGGCCGTGCCCAGAATCGTCGCGTGGTGATTGCCATCAAGGCAGGTCCCGATCCTCGGCAAGAGACCGGGGATCGCGATGGGGATCAAGAGTATTGGCCTCATCCAGAGCAGGAGCGCATCCGTGCGCTGCCGCCAGCGACACCACCGTGAGGAAGATTCATGGTTTCCCAAGAGACCGCAAAATCACGTGTGTTCTGTCCATATCTAAATTATGACTAGCGGACAACGGGGGGTTCATGGATCGCATCCAGGCAATCGATCAACGCATGGCGGCACTGCAAGCAAGGGCTCAGGGACAAAAAACCGCGTCTCTTGCTCCTGACCAGCTGCACAACATGACCAATCCCAGTCAAAGCCCCTCTGCTGGGCACGTGGATTTTGGTTCATTGTTGCAGCAGGTCATGGAGACGATGAATGCGGAGCAACAACATGCCGATGGCCTCAAGGAGGCCTATGAGGCAGGGCGCATCAATGATTTGGCTGCTGTCATGCTGGAGAGCCAAAAGGCAATAACGGCTTTCCAGGGCCTGTCTGCTGTACGCAATAGACTTGTTGATGCCTACCAAGAAATCAATAGGATGCCATTGTAAATAACGGGGCTTGGTGTCCTGGTTGGATCAAGGGTTGGGTTCATGTGAATACGACACAAGGATTGGAATCTGCCGGTCGGCAGTTGATGCGGCGGTTGCGCTCTTGGCTGAGCGAGCAAGCGGGTTGGCGTCGCTGGGTGCTGGCAGGTGCCGCCGCATTGGTGCTGGCAGTGGTGCTTTTCGCGGTTTTCTGGGGTCGCAGCCTACAGGATTCCCCCCTGTATCCCAATCTGCCAGCGGATCAAGCAGGCGAGATCAGTGCCGCACTGGATGCTCGGGGTGTCCCGTATCGGCTCGATGCCTCAGGCACCATCCTCGTCCCAGAGGATCGGCTGCATGCAGCCCGCATGCAGCTTGCCGAAGATGGCTTGCCACGGCTTGGCTCGCGTGGATATGAGCTGCTGGATCAGCCGGCAGGGTTTGGCACCAGTGAACTCATGGAGCACCAGCGACTGCAAAGGGCGCTGGAGGGGGAACTGGCCCATTCGGTGGAATCCATTGCCGGTGTTCGTCAGGCCCGTGTTCATCTGGCGCTGCCGCAGCAGGCGGTCTTTGTTCACGACACCAGGAAGCCCAGTGCCTCGGTGTTGGTGGTGATGCGCCCTGGCCATACACTGACCAAAAAACAGGTCAATGCAGTCCAGCACCTGGTGGCGGCGAGTATCGTGGCACTCAATCCGGATCAGGTGGCTGTGGTGGATCAGGGGGGGCATCTGCTCTCCAAGCGCGACGACCAGTCCGATGATCAGGAGGCTTCTGTACAGCAGTTGCTCTACGCTCAACAGTTGGAGTCTTCTTATATCAAGCGAATCAATACCCTGCTCGAGCCCCTCGTGGGCGCAGAAGGAGTGCGTGCCCAGGTCAACACCGAGCTGGATTGGTCCCAGCGTGATGAGGCCGAAGAGTTGTTTCATCCCGAACCGCGGGCGTTGCGCAGCGAGCAGCTGAAGTCCATGGTGCGAGAAGGCATGCAGCCACCCATGGGCGTGCCTGGGGCATTGACCAATCAGCCCCCTGCAGCCGGTACAGCACCCCAGACTGTGCCGGGTCAACAAGCCAACCAACAGAATCAGCAGGAGGAGAAACCTCGGGAGCAGAGTTCGGAGTCCACCAGAAACTGGGAAATCGGCAACACGGTACGCCATACCAAATATGCGCCAGGTGTCATCAAACGATTGACCGTTGCAGTCATGGTGGATGACAGGTATGTCAAGCAAACCAATGGCTCGGTTATCCGGGCGCCCTGGAACGACGAAGAAATCAGTCGACTGGAAAAACTTGTCAAGGAGGCGATCGGTTTCAACGAACAGCGGGGTGACAGCGTGCACGTGATCAATGCCTCCTTTGCCGCCCCCGCAGGACCAGGGGCCTTGCCTTGGTGGCAGGATCTGGTTTTCTGGGATCAGGTCTTGCAGTTTGCCTGGTGGTTGCTGGCCTTGGTGGTGGCGCTGCTGTTGTTCCACATGGTGCGTGAGCGCTGGCGAGCTCAACAGGAATTGGACCGGCAAAAACAGGAGCAGGAAAGGACAGCACGCCATAGGATGGCAGCAGAAGAAGCAGCAGCCGCCCCATTTATGGAGCGTCCGCTACCCTCTGCAAGCGATCTGGAGGATGCTTTGCAGCTTGTCAGGCGCACAGCGCGACAAGACCCCAGGCTGGTCGCCCAGATTATCCGCAACTGGCTGCAAGAGGATGAACAGAGGTGAAGGGGAACTAAGGAGCAAGCATGAGTGCATTAGAAGAAGAACTGCGAGGTTCCAATCGGGCGGCGGCACTCCTGCTGGCAGTGGGTGAAGAGTTGGCTGTGGAGATTCTGCAACACCTGGAGCCCCGGGAAGTCCATCGTATTGGCAAAACCATGGTGGTGCTTGATGGCAAACAGCTTTCAAGCCTGGCACTGCTCGGTGTATGCAGGCATTTCGAACAGGACGCCCAAATCAATACCCATTACGCCATTGGCACTAGCTCATACGTGCGCAAGGTTTTGGAGCGCAGCCTAGGTCCCGAGCGGGCCGAGTCGTTTATCGATCGGATCCTGACGCAGTATGACACCAGGGGTCTGGATGAGTTGCGTTGGATGGACCCGCGTGTTGTAGCGGAAGCCGTTCGCTTTGAGCATCCTCAGATCATCGCCCTGATTCTTGCTTACCTGGAGCCACAGCAGGGAGCAGAGGTTGTGGGGCGCTTGCAGCCTCATCAACAAAGTGATGTGATCATGCGCCTTTCGCGACTTGAAACCATTCAGCCCCAGGCCCTGACCACGCTTAGCGAAAGCATGGAACGCCAATTGTCTGGTTCGGGCGAAGTGCCATACGATGGCGTCAAGTTGGCCGCCGAGATCATGAATTATGTCGATGAAGGACTTGAGAAAACGATATTTGGGGAATTTGAAAAGAGCGATCCCACCCAGGCCCAAAATGTGCGCGACAACATGTTCCTGTTCGAAGACTTCATCCGCATCTCGGATATGGACATGCAAAAGATCATCATGGCCATCCTGCGGGGCGACAAGGAGATTAGCGTGGATCGCTACGATCTGATACGCAGCTTGAAAATCGCCTCAGCGGGCTTGCGTGAACACATCTACAAGAACATGTCCACGCTCAACCGGCAGAATATCCAAGAAGAAGTCAGCAGCCTTGGTCCCCAACCCATCAGCGATGTGGAAATTGCACAACGCAAGATCATAGCCCTGGCCCGAAAGATGGAACAGTCAGCGAATCCCATGGAGAGGATCAGCATTTCTCGCTCTAGCGGGCGGATGGTCTAGGTTCATGGCCAGGCACCATCAATCTCATGAGGCGGTGTGGCAACATGCCACTCCCATGGAAGCACCCGAATTGCCTGTGGTCCCTTCGCTTACGGTCGCACAGGAAGCGCAGGTTGAGGATGGGCAGGGTCGGATGGTGCTGCCTTCTCGGGAAGACTATCTGCAGGAGTTGCAGTTGCTGCGCCAGCAGGTGCTGGCCGACGCAGAACAGCAGGCCCAGCGGATGCTGGCCCAGGCCCGCGAAACAACTGAAAAGGAGATGGCAGCAGGCAAACAGCAAGGGTATGAGCAAGGTCTGCAAGAGGGGCGGGAGATTGGACAACGGGATGGTCATGCTCAGGGGTTTGCCGCAGGCTACCAGAGTGGTCAGGATCGGACTGCTGCAGAACAGCAGCGCCTGCAGGACATGCTCGGCTCCCTGAGCCACCCGATGCATCTGCTGACCCAGGACCTCCAGGAGATGCTTGGAACCGTGATACGAGAGATGGTTGTTGCCCTTGTCCAAAGGGAGCTGGGCAAGGACAGCTCCCAGGCGATCGCGAGGATTCTGCAGGCCCTGCCCACACTTGTTCCGCTGAACCAAACCAACATGAAGATTACCGTGCATCCGCAGGATGTACCGCTGATACGTCAGGCGCTCCAGGGGCAAACCCCTGCCTTGCTCGAAAAGGGCAACATAGAGATCATCCCTGATCAAGAGCTTACCCCGGGAGGATTGCAGGTGGAAACCGATGCCCATGTATTGGATTGGTCCGTCAAAAGCCAACTCGAGACCTTGTTCGCCAAGGTGCTTGGTTGATCATGACAGCTGAAACCGCCCATCCCGACGAGCAGCTGCAACCTCAAGCGCAGGTGAAGGTGGATGCCGTGCACGATGCCCTGCTGGCCTGGGGGGACCAACTTCGGAAGCGTGTTGCGCCACCCCCTTTCCCTGCCCTGTGTGGCCGGTTGCTGCGGGTGGTGGGCTTGACCATGGAAGCTGTTGGTCTGCGCGAAGAACTGGGCTCCTGGTGCCAGATCATTGGCCGGAATGGCCGGAATTTGGACGCTGAGGTGATCGGTTTTTCTGAAGGTCGCACCTTTCTGATGGGAGGGGACCATGCCCCGGCACTGAGGCCTGGGGCAGCAGTCCGCCCCATGGGGCGGACTTTCAGCGTCAGAGCCTCTGACGCATGGTTGGGCAGGGTGGTCGATGGTTGGGGGCAGCCGGCGGATCATCGAGGCCCCCTGCTGCATGATGAGCAGGATACTTCCATAGCCCTGGAAACCCAGCACTATTCGCCGTTGGATCGCCTGCCCCCAGCAGGGGCGCTTGACGTGGGGGTGCGAGCCATCAATGGTCTTTTGACCATTGCCAGGGGGCAGCGCATGGCCATCCTGGCAGGGACCGGGGTCGGCAAGAGCGTGCTGTTGGGCATGATGGCCCGCTATACGGCTGCTGATCGGGTGGTGGTGGCCCTGATTGGAGAACGCGGGCGTGAGGTGGTGGAGTTCGTCGAGCAGATCCTGGGTGAAGCTGGCTTGGCCAAGGCTGTGGTCGTGGCAGCGCCAGCCGATTGCCCCCCCCTGGAACGCCTGCACGCGGGACTTCTGGCCACGGCGCTGGCAGAGATGTTTCGGGAACAGGGTCATGATGTGTTGTTGCTCATGGATTCCCTGACGCGCTATGCCCAGGCACAGCGTGAGATCGGTCTGGCCATAGGCGAGCCGCCTGTGACCAGGGGATACCCCCCATCAGTCTTCTCACGCCTGCCTCATCTGGTTGAGCGCGCTGGACGGCGCCAGGGGTCCAGGGGTTCCATCACTGGCTTCTATACCGTTCTGGTTGAGGGAGATGATCTCCAGGATCCCATAGCAGATGCAACACGGGCTGTGGTGGATGGACACATCGTTCTCTCACGCCGCCTGGCGGAGGCGACGCATTTTCCGGCAATCGATGTGGAAGCGTCTGTCAACAGGGTGATGCGCGATGCAGTGGACGATAGCCAGTGGCGCTCAGCCCAGGCTTTTCGAAGGGCCTATGCGCTCTATCGTCAGAATGAGGACCTGCTCATGGTGGGGGCTTATCGGCGCGGCGCAAATCCAGCGCTTGATCGTGTGGTTCAGGCTTTTCCCGCGGTGCAGGATTTCCTCACCCAGGATTGGCATACATCCGTGACCCTGGCGGAAAGCAAGGCAGCACTGAGCCGTGTGGTTGCCATGGCAGTGGGATCCACAGCAGGCAAGGGTGGGCATGAGCAAGCCGCCTGAGTCCTTGGAGCGCCTCACCGGTTTATGGCGCCAACAGGCTGATGGGGCCAAGCAGGAATTGGCCGAAGCCCATGCGTCAGTGCTGCGGTTACAGCAGGCCCATGAACAACTGGAGCGCTACCGGAGTGATTATGAAATGGCTGTGCAGCGGACTTGGCAGAGCAGCCAAAATTTGGCAGCCCAGCTACTCAAGGATCAGTTGGCCTTTGTGGCGCAGTTGCGCGACGCCGAGCACAAAAGCAACCTGCGCTGCCAGCAGGAAGAAGCAAAGCGCCAGGCCCTGCAGCAGTCCTGGCAGGAAATGCATCGTCATGCCATGATGATGGAGGGTTTTTGCGAGAACCGTCGCGTCCAGGCCACGCGCGTGGCGCTGCGGCGCGAGGAGCAGCGCGAGCTGGACGAGCGCCGCAAGATGCCTCCATGGCTGACATCACGGGAGCCTTGACAACAAGGCTTGGCAAGGGCAAGTCTAACTGGATTCTAAATAGATACCTCATGAGCGCTTAGATCAATGAGCAGGTCACGATGAGCAGTATTCAATCGTTCAGTACGGATGTCGGAGCTTCATCCGGCGCTTCAATCGATGCGCCAAAGCCAATGCTGGCAGGGACGGGCGGGCCGCAGCACGTGTCGCACGCCTCGTTTGGCCAGGTGTTCAATGGGCTGGGTCATGAAGCAGCAGATACGGGATTTCCCCAGGATGGCCATACCCACGCCACCGCCATGGGATCACGTGAGGGATCACAGGCCAATCATGCGGCGCAGTCTGTGCGCCACATGGCAAGTCGCCATGACAAGGCCGACGATCACGCTGCTGTGGCATTGGAAGCCGATCAGCAGCACAGTGACTCGGCATTGAATGGTGATGCTTCCCATCCACTGGCGACGGCCATTCATTTTGTTATGGCGTCCCTGTGGCAGGCCTTGCCCGAGGCTGTGCGGGAGGAGGGCGCAAGGGAAGGAGGGCATGAAGCATCCAGCGAGATGCCAGGGCTCCGCGTTCTCCAGCGGCTCATGACCATGCTGTCCGATCACCCCAACGACGACAAACGGCTCATGACCATGCTGTCCGATCACCCCCACCACGACAAACGGCTCATGACCATGCTGTCCGATCACCCCCACGATGACAAACTCCAGCAGCTCATGCGCAACCTGGCGGAAAACATGCCTCAGCCCAGGGTCGCCCGCCTCACCCAGGATACGTCCCGCACCACACCAATGGATGGCTTGCAGGACGAGGCCATGCAGGCCGGGGATCGGGATGCATCCCATGGCATATCCAATCCGTTGTCGAGGGTAATGCGGCAAGATGTCGCGCCACAACAAGAAGACCATGCGGGCCCGAAGCAGGGCTTGACAGCATCGGAAACCGAGGTACAGTTTGCGGATTGGTCCCTTGCCGCCATCCCCATGATGAAGGAGGCCAAAACGCTGCTTTCCCAACCAGGTTTTCCGCGGTTGGACGCTGCAGCCATGACGGCGCAGCCTGATGCCATGCAGGATTTGCGCGATTTGGGCCTGCGCTTGCTGGCCCCTCTCCCGGGGATAGGGGCTGCTTCCTGGCAAAATTCCCCGACGATCCCGTTGCCCTGGGAAGGGAATATGCCAGCAGCAACGCTACCCATGCCCATCCTGAATGCCACTTGGCTTTCTGGTCCGCAAGGTGGCATTCAGGGTCTGCATCTGCAGACCAATATTGCCCAGCTGGGTGATGTGATGATACGCATTGACATGCTGGATGGCCTGCGCCGTATCCAGCTTGTGGCGGATAATCTGGCGTCGGCGCATGCCTTGAGTCTTTCTGCGCCCAGGCTGGAGCAACAGTTGGCCCAGGCTGGGCTACAGGACGTGCGTGTTCATGTGAACCTCAATAGCCACAGCCCCTTTGCTTCCCTGGGCCAGCATGACGCCGCGCATCAGCACCAGAACTCCCAGGGCAGCCATCATGCCCCAGAAACAGGGGGGACTGTGTTGCTGCCCGAGCCTGCGCTCCTTTCAGGTGACCAGACAGGCTGGCAGAGCCCGCTTGCCAGCCCCCATGCGGTCAATTATTTGGCCTGATCCGAATATCCACACTTATATCATTGGGAGATGCGGATTTGCCCAGGTCCGGAAACGACGCCTTGGATGATCTTTTTCGAACGCAGGTTGCGAGCGCGAATGGTCTCGCCTAGGCGGCCATCCTGCAAGGCCTGGCCATCTGCCGTGACAAAGCCATGTCCGATATCCGCCATCATTTCGATGCGTTGTCCCCGGGAAACGGCAAAATCAGGTTCCAGGTCCCGTTCGGTGATGATGCTGCTTGGAGACAAGGGGCGCCGCACTGTACGGCCCAGGATGGCATTCATGTCGGTGAAAAGACCAGATGGGGCGTTGGAGACATCCTCTGGTGTCAACTGAAGGTCCTCATGTGTCAGTTGATCGCCCCGGGCCATGGAGCGTTTTGCGGTCACCACGGGGCGGATCAGACGGACTTGTGCGGTTGCATAGATCTGCCAGGGCTGGGGGCCGGGGCAGCTCAAGCCGATGGTGACCATGCCCAGGAGGTTGTCGCTGCGCGGCAAAAAGCCTTGGACGCGGGGACAGGCGGCAAGGCGCAGTCTGGGGTCCAATGGCATGATGCGCACCTGGGCATCGGGGGCCGATTGAGCAAGGCGTTGCCGCAGGACGCTTTCTGCAACGCTGGCGAGGCGATCCAGCGGTTCGAGGGGTTGTTCCTGGGCATGGCATAGGCCAACCAACATGAGCAACGCTGCCGCCATGATTCCTACCCTGCCTGACCTGCTTCTGGGGAGACTGGGGAGAGAGGATGCAGCGTCGAAAATCAGAGGTGCCATGAGGCATACTATACATGATGGCTGCTTGACGAGGTTGCTTGACGAAAGCGCAAGCCTGCGCCATGATTAGCGAGGCCGCGATAAGCGGGTGTTTTCTGGAAGGGATTGGCGATGGCGGTGAATTGGCAGGCAGCACTGGGGATTCACCCAGCGGCATGGCAGCTGGAGGGCTTGAGAGCAGAGGTTTTGGCCTCGAACATGGCTCAAGCCGATACACCTCACTATCTGGCACGGGATTTTGATTTCCGCGGCGCATTGGGCAATGCCCTCGGCAACCAGCAGAGCCTGCCACTGCAGCTCACCGACGCCAGGCATATCCCAAAACCAGGCCAAGAGCTGTTGCCCGATGAGCTTCCCTATCGGGTACCGTTTTCTCCAGCATTGGATGGCAATACCGTCGATACCAACATGGAGCGCATGGCCTATATGGAAAATGCCTTGGCCTACCAGACCACGCTTACCTTCCTCAGCGGCCGGTTTCGCACGCTGCGCGTGGCCATCCAGGGTCAATAGTGCACCAGGCGGCACCAGACAGCAAGAAAAGGCAACACAATGGCGTTGCGTGGCAGGTATTGCGGTGAGTAAGAGGTAGCGATGTCCTTGATGCGCGTTTTCGACATTGCCGGTTCGGCACTGAACGCCCAGGCGGTTCGCTTGAATACGGTGGCCAGCAATCTCGCCAATGCCGAGAGCATCTCCAGCAGTATCGATACCACGTATCGCGCCCGGGAGCCTGTCTTTGCAGCCATTCTCAATGACCAGTTTGGGGCTCAGGGGGTCGCGGAGGTCAAGGTGATGGGCATCTTGGAAAGCCCCGCACCGATTCGTCGCGAGTATCGGCCGGATCATCCTGCGGCCGATGCCCAGGGGTATGTCTACCTGCCCAATGTCAATGTGGTCGAGCAATTGACTGATATGCTCTCGGCCTCGCGCAGTTACCAGGATAATATCGAGGTGGCGAACACGGCCAAGTCTCTGGTAAGCCGGACATTGGAACTCGGTGCATAGCGCCGTTCCTGGTCAGTCAGGAATCCTGGCCCCGGCTTGAGCAGTAGCCAATGGAAGCAAGATGAGGAGGACAGGTTTATGGCCCAGATAAGCGCGCCCGGAGGAGTGACCCGTTTCAGCGCACCACCCCCCACTCAGGATGGGGTCGTGCCCCAGAATCAAAGCTTGAATCAAGGTGATTTCCTTCGCCTGCTGACGACCCAGGTCCAGAACCAGGATCCCACCCAGCCATTGGACCCGAACCAGTTCGTCAGCCAATTGACCCAATTCAGTACATTGCAGGGCATCACCCAGCTCAATGAATCAGCCACCGCCATGAATCAGAGCGTGACTGCCAGCATGGCGGCCCGCGCATCCAGCATGCTTGGGCAGCGGGCCTTGGTGCCCGCGGATGTGGCGGTGCTTGAGTCAGATGGCGGGCTGCGTGGAGCGGTGGCTGTGCCATCAGGGGTCAATGGGCCCGTCCAGGTACAGATTCTTGATGACTCAGGGCAAGAGGTGGGCCGAATAGTGGTGCAGGCAGAAGGGGGCTCTTCCGGTCAAGAGGAGCTTGTGCCTTTTTCCTGGGATGGCAAGGGGCCTCGTGGCAGAGCCATGCCGCCTGGTACCTATCATCTGGCGGCTACCGCCAATGGTCAGGCATTGGCCACCTATGGTGGTGCGCGGGTACAGGGTGTGGTGTTGGGATCGGATGCCACGCAGACCATGGTGGATCTAGGTGCTCTGGGGCGTGTGCCAATTGATGATATCAGGCAGTTGACACTCTAAAAACCTTTTGGGAAGCAAGATTTTTGGGAGACAAGAAAGATGGCCTCATTTGGAACAGCTGTCAGTGGCCTCAATGCGGCGCAAACCGATTTGAATGTGGTTTCCAACAACATTGCCAACGTGGGCACCACTGGCTTCAAGAACTCGAGAGCCGAGTTTGCCGATGTGTATGCCAACGCCTTCGGTGGGGTCAATACGCCGGGTATGGGCGTGACGACTGCCCGTATCCATCAGTTGTTTACTGATGGCCAACTGACGCAAACAGGCAATCCCTACGACCTGGCCATCCAGGGTAATGGTTTTTTCATAGTGCAAAACGAGCAGGGCGTAGCCTATACGCGTGCCGGGGCCTTTGGGCCCGACCAGGAGGGTTATCTGGTCACAGCACAGGGCCAGCGCCTGCAAGGATTTGCGCCAACAGGCAATGGCGGTTTCGATACCGGTAACCTGCAGGACCTCCAGCTGCCCACGGGGCAGTCCGATCCCCAGGCCACCACGCAGGTTGCGGTGGAAGCCAACCTCGCAGCGGCTGACCAAAGACCACCAGACCGCCGCTTTGACCCCAATGACCCCCAAAGTTACAACTATGCCACCTCGACGACAATATATGATTCTCTGGGCAATCCGCATACCATGACCCTGTATTATGTCAAGGACCGAGATAGGGGTTTTCTTCCCGGAAGAGCGACACAACAATGGACCGCCCATGCCGTCATCGATGGCAGCGAGGTCAGGCCTGCGAACATTAACTTGAGATTCGATCAAAATGGCCAGATTGCTGCAAATGGCGGCGGCACAGCCACCCTGCGCTATACCCCCGGAGGAGGGGCTGCTCCCATGACCATCGACTTGGATCTCAGTGGCACCACGGCATATGACGAGCAGTACAGCCTCAATCGCATCACCCAGGATGGCCGGTCCATTGGTTCCCTGACTGGGCTTGATATCGACAACAACGGAGTCTTGACGGCTCGCTTCACTGATGGCTCCACGGAGGTTCTGGGCCAGGTGGCGTTGGCCAATTTTGCCAACCCGGAAGGCTTGCAACCTATCGGCGATACCCAATGGGCCGAGAGTGGCAATTCAGGACCTGTCCTGGTGGGGCAGGCCGGCAATGGCGGTTTCGGTACCATCACAGCCTCTGCGCTGGAAGGTTCCAATGTGGATCTGGTCTCCCAGTTGGTGAATCTGATTATGGCGCAGCGCAATTTCCAGGCCAACACCCAGTCCATCACCGCTTGGAACAATGTCACGCAGAACATCCTCAATGTGCGTTGATCCCTTGATAAGGGGAGCCTGATATGGACCGAATGGCGTATGTCGCCATGTCTGGAGCCAAGGAGCTTTTCCTGGCACAGGAAGGGCATAATAACAACCTTGCCAACATGGACACGAATGGTTTTCTTGCAGATCGCTTCCAGCAAAGAGCCATGCCTGTGTTTGGGGATGTCCTGGCCACCAGGGTGCAGGCCATGACCGAGACACCTGCCCTTGATCTCAGTCCAGGTCCCATGACGCCCACCGGGCGGGATCTGGATGTGGCCATGAGTGGTCGCGGCTGGATCTCTGTGTTGGGCGTTGATGGTGGCGAATCGTTCGTGCGCTCGGCATCCTTGCAGGTGACACCAGCCGGTCAGCTGGTGACCGAATCTGGCAGGCCGGTTTTGGGTAATTTCGGCCCCATTGTTCTGCCACCTTTTCAGAGACTCAGTATTGCATCGGATGGTACCATCTCGATGGTGCCCCAGGGCCAAACGCCCGAGATGCAGCAGACAGTCGATCGCATCAAGATGGTTGACCCCATTCCCAACCAATTGCGCAAGGCCACTGATGGCACCATTCAGGTCCAGAATCGCTTGCTCCAGCCAGCCGATGCCGGGTTGCGCCTGACACCGATGGTCCTGCAAGGCAGCAATGTCTCAGGGGTCGGCGAGCTGGTGGCCCTCCTTGATGATGCAAGGCGCTATGAGATGCATATTCGTTTCCTCAGCGAGTCAAGGGATAACGAAGGAGCAGGAACCTCCCTGCTGCGACTGGGAAGTTGAGGCCCGCTGGGTTTTTCGTTAACACAAGACGGGCAGCAGCCAAGGCAGTCCTCGGCAAGCAAGATGGGTCTATGGTAGAACATTTGGAGTATGGTGGATCATGAATCCTGCACTGTGGATTGGAAAGACGGGCGTTGATGCCCAGAACACGCGGCTTGCGGTCATTGCCAACAACCTGGCCAATATCAACACCACCGGTTTCAAGGCCGATCGTGCAATATTCCAGGATCTGTTCTATCAGAACGTGCGGCAGCCAGGTGCCCAGGCCAATCAGATCAACACATTGCCATCGGGGCTGCAGTTGGGCACTGGTGTGCAGCTGGCCTATACACAAAAGCTCTTTACCGATGGCAGCTATCAGAACACGGGCGCGCCGTTGGATGTGGCCATCAATGGGCGTGGCTTTTTCCAGGTGCTGTTGCCCGATGGCACCTTGGCCTACACCAGGGACGGCACATTCCAGCTGGATGAAAATGGCCAGATGCTGACTTCTGGCGGCTATACCCTGGAACCAGGTATCCAGATTCCCGATAATGCCCAGAATATCTTCATCAGCCGCGATGGTATTGTAAGCGTCAAGTTGCCCAATGATCCAACCCCCAACCAGGTAGGCAACATTCAGCTGGCAGACTTCATCAACCCGGCAGGCTTGCAGCCCATCGGAGAAAATCTGTTTCTGGAGAGCCAGTCCAGCGGGCCACCCAACATTGATGATCCGGCTAATAACGGTTTTGGGGTTTTGCGTCAGGGGATGCTGGAGACCTCCAATGTGAATGCCGTTGAAGAACTGGTGAGCATGATCGAGGCGCAACGTGCTTATGAAATGAATACCCGCGCCATTTCCACCGCAGATCAAATGCTGCAATTCATGACCACCAATCTGTAACTTGCCCTGGATCCACGACGGTAGGCAACACGAGATGAGCATGCAGCCCGACGCTGCTTTTAAGGCCTGTGCCATGGTGTTGGCGACAATGCTTGCAGGATGCGCCCATGAGCTACCCCAGCGGGATCCTGCGTATGCAGCAGTCTATCCACCCCCCTTGCCGCCCACCGAGCAGACAGGAGCCATTTACAGCACTGGCTACATGATGAACTGGTATGCCGATGCCAGGGCCTATCGCATCGGTGATGTGATTACCATCGTCCTCGCCGAGAACATGAATGGTACCAAGACCGCCACCACCAACACCGACAAGACCAATGATGTCACCCAGACCATCAATCAGCTTTTTGGTCTTTCTCAGAGACATACCCAACAGGATTTTGGTCTGGATGTGACAGCTGACCGAGCCTTTCGCAGCAATGGGACCAGCGCCCAGCGCAACGCCTTGACTGGCATGCTGGCGGTGACGGTGGCCCGTGTCTTGCCCAATGGCAATCTGGTGGTGCGGGGTGAAAAATCCATTGGTCTCAACCAGGGCAGCGAGGTGATCCAGTTCAGCGGCATCATCCGTGCCGAAGATATCACACCTGCCAACACGGTACTCTCCACGCAGGTGGCGGATGCGCGCATCAGCTATCGTGGTCGTGGGGTGTTGGATGAAACCAATCGCCAGGGGTGGCTGGGGCGGTTTTTTAGCAGCCCTGTCTGGCCGTTCTGAGTCTCTATGAAGCCTATGAAGACTCTTCGACATGCCTTCACCTCCACAGGAGAGATGACCATTCAACGGGTATGGCGACTGTTTGCCTGGGGAGCGCTGTGCTGGCCCATGTTTATGGTGGGCACAGCCCAGGCCGAGCGCATCAAGGATCTGGCCACCTGGTCTGGCGTGCGCGCCAATCAGCTGGTGGGGTATGGTTTGGTGACCGGGCTTGATCAATCAGGCGATCAAACGACGCAAACCCCTTTTACCGTGCAGACCCTGCGCAACATGCTGCTCAAACAAGGCATTTCTGTTCCGCCGGGGCAGTTCATCCGTTTGCGTGATGTGGCTGCCGTGGCAGTCCAGGCAGATATGCCTCCTTTTGCGAGGCCTGGACAAAGCATTGATGTCACTGTCTCTTCCATAGGGAATGCCAGCAGTCTGCGCGGTGGGTCGCTGTTGATGACGCCTTTGTTTGGTGCCGATGGCCAGGTCTATGCCATGGCTCAGGGCAGTGTGGTTGTACCAGGGGTCGGGGTGCAGGGTACGGCGGCTCGGTTGTCGGTCAATACCCCAACAGCAGGAAGGGTCCCTGGTGGGGCCACGGTGGAAAAGGCTGTTGGCAGCCCTTTTGCGGCCAACAAAGAGCTCACGCTCCTGCTCAAGAAACCTGATTTCACCACAGCACAGCGTATCAGCGAGGCGATCAACGAGAACCTGGGCAAAGGGACGGCCCACGCCCTGGACAGCGGAGCTGTGACGATTGCAGCACCCCAGAATTCAGGATACAGGGTCAATTTCATTGCAATGCTCGAGAACATCGAGGTCGCCCCTTCTATCGAAACACCGCTTGTGGTCATCAACAGTCGGACTGGTACCGTGGTGATCTCAGGATCGGTGCGCATCAGGCCTGCGGCCGTTTCTCATGGCAATCTCGCGGTACGCATCGCAGAAGGGGCCCAGGTTGTCCAGCCACAGCCCTTTGGAGCAGGCCAGACGGCGGTGGTACCGCAAACCCAGATTCAGATGCAGCAGGAACGACCAGAAATGTTCATGGTTCAAGCAGGCGCCTCCCTGGATGAACTGGTTCAGGCGGTGAATCGGGTGGGAGCCAGCCCCGATGACTTGATTGCCATCCTGGAAGCGCTCAAGGAGGCAGGCGCCTTGCGGGCGGATCTGGAGGTGATTTGAGAAGGTTGCAGCCCCTGGTCTGGGTTGATCTGGACAGCCAACCTTTGCGACCAACCTGTTTTTTTATCCTACCACCCATCAAGCATGAGCCCTGGGTAGCCTGAGGGGATGTATTACCCATGAGGTATGAGTCATGCAGATAACCAATCCATCATCGGGCATGGTGCTGAATAGCCAGACCATTGCTGACCTGAAGGTATTGGCCAGGGAAAATCCCCGACAGAACGCTGCAGCGGTAGCCCATCAATTTGAATCCCTCCTGGTGGGTCTGTTGCTCAAGGAGTCCCACAAGGATAACCTGGGCGGCAAGCTCTTTGAGAGTCATGCCACAGAACTGGCCCAGGAATTATTGGACCAGGAAGTAGGCTTGCATGTGGCCCAGAAGGCCAATCTGGGTTTTGACAAGCTGCTGATGCAGGCCATTCCCCAAGGATCTCTTGATTCTCTTCCCCGAGCCGGGCAACAGCGGTCAGGTTCCGGTCAAGCGTTGCAGCAGGGCATGCTGTCTGTGGACATGCATGATCTGCGACATGGTATGCCTGCTGCTCGGATGCCGGCGCCTCGGGTGGTGGATGGCACAAGGGCAGCGGGGGATGGCGCATCCCAGAGACAGCCGTGGAGCCGCGAGGCCTTTGTGGCTGCACTGCAAGGACCCATTGCCACTGTGGCAGGGCAGTTGGGTGTGGATGCACGTGCCCTGATGGCCCAGGCGGCATTGGAGAGCGGTTGGGGTAGACGCATCCTGCAGTTGCCCAATGGCCAATCCAGCTGCAATGTATTCAATATCAAGGCTGATCCGGCATGGACGGGACCAGCTGTGGCAGCGGCAGCCGTAGAGGATGAGGGAGGGATTGCGGTACTGCACACCAGCCGCTTTCGCGTCTATGGGAGCCTGCAGGAGAGTGTCGCCGATTATGCTGATTTTCTGCGCCGCAATCCCCGCTACCAGGAGGCGTTGAGGCAGCAAGATGCTGCCGAGTATATCGCTGCCCTGGCAAAGGCTGGCTATGCGACCGATCACGGTTATGTCGCCAAGGTGTTGGGGGTCATGGAGCACCCCGCCATTCAGGCCATCGCCACCTCGCCATCTTCTGCTGCAGTGATGTCATGATGGTCTGCGGTCTTACCCTCAAGACCAGTATTTGCCTGCCGCTAATTGACATGATGTCAGCCGGTTTGTGGTGGCAGGAGCCCCGAGGAACCGGGCTGATGATCTGGGCGATCTGATGCTTATTTATTGTTATTAAGATGAGCTAGGGTGGGAATCTATTGTTAAGGGGGGGGTTATGCCTTGGAATGAGCATCAATACCCCGCTTCATGGAAAAATTTTACAGCTCCAGTCCGCAAGAAGATGATTGAAATCGGTAATGCCCTGCTCGAAGAGGGCTATCCCGAACATCGGGCCATCTCCATCGCCACCGCTCAGGGTAAGGAATGGGCCGAGAATCGGGAAAAGCAGGTACGAAAAAAGGGGACTTGAGCCATGG
>WOYI010244389.1_pt2 | contig 32357 bp, 29 predicted proteins | sample 6423411 | NCBI WGS metagenome assembly WOYI01 (sample SAMN13441803, study PRJNA592873) | oil field metagenome | biome: oil field; feature: oil-well bore; material: oil-contaminated soil; isolation source: oil-contaminated soil from oil-well borehole | place: Germany: Wietze | collected 2016-10-18 ...
AACCCTGAACCCTGAACCCTGAAGGTTAAGCTTTTCCCTACTCGTAGCGAAGCGATTCGATAGCGTCAAGTTTTGCCGCTTGCTGGGCGGGGTAATATCCCGAAATTATACCCACAAAGAAACAAAGTATTACGCCTACAATAATCCAGGTCCAGGGAATTAAAAAAGCGCTCCCGATTAAAGATGCTACCATGTTCCCCATAAGTATCCCCGAAATAATACCGACATAACCACCGATCTGTCCAACGACAATCGCTTCAACCAAAAACTGTTGTTTCACGGTTTTGGCTTTTGCACCAACCGCTTTTCGAATACCGATTTCCCGGGTTCGCTCGGTAACCGAAACCAACATGATATTCATTAACCCAACTGCGGCGCCAAATAATGTAATCAAACCAATGATAGTTGCCACCAGTGTAATATTCTTTATGTTTTCCAAAAGCAAATTGGCAAGATTGTCACTCTTTTCAATATTAAAGTCCGACTCATCCAGCGGATCCAGGGACCGAACAATTCTAAACGTTGATTCGGCCTGGCCTGTTGCTGCTTCCATCAACCCGGGTTTATCCACTTTTACCTGCACTTCAAAATTCATATTTGGCCTCGAAAAATAAGTTCGGGCGTTGCTGTACGGAATAAAGCAAACCATGTCGCTGTTCATACCAAAACCACTCCCCTTCGATTCGAGTACACCGATTACCTTGTAACGTCCACTTCCGATACTCACGATCTTCTGTACCGGATCTTCTCCATTTTTAAACAAGCGTTTGGCAATATCGCTACCCAACAGCACCACATTCCGGCCTGCTTCAATATCGTTATCGCTAAAACTTCTTCCTTTTCCAATATCGTAACCAGCAGTGGCCAGGTAGTTTTCATCGATTCCACGTACCGAAATATTCGGATTGGTTTTTTCAGAACCGTATTTAACCGTTGCGGTTCCTGTTGAGTAAACCGAGATTGCAGTTATGGCCGGGAAATCGAATTCCTCCTTAAATTGTTTTGCCTGGTAATACGAAATATAATTGTAGTTTTTTGCCCGATATCTTTTGTTGCCGATCTGCACATTCATCCCCCGGCTCGAAATCGAAAAAGTATTGGCGCCCATAAACGCGAACTCGCTGGAGATCGAAGTCTTGATTGAATCGATGGCAGTAAGAATTCCAACCAATGCCGTGATGCCCACTGCAATAATCAGCACCGTAAGAATGCTACGAAGTAAGTTCCCCTTAATCGACAACAGTGCGATCCTTACGTTTTCTATAAAAAGTGTTGTTTGACGCATACTTTCAGAATTCTGATAAAAATATAAATCTTTGGTCAGCTAAGCGCTACAATCGAACCTAAATAATATTGGATCGACATTTTGAACCTGCTTTTCGTATTGGTAAAGTATCATTCGATATAATTACGCGCTTGCCTAACCTTTCTTTTTTACTGCCTGATCAGTACCAAATATTCTGTATTTAAACCTCTAATTGCCAAAAAATTAATTTATCTTCGCCCACTTAATCTGAAAAAGAAAAAATGGGAAAAATCAGGTTTAAAGATGATTTAGAGAAATTTAGTTATGCCCTTGGATTAAGTATTTCAGCCAATCTGATTCAATCGGGAGTTAAAACCATTCATCCCGATGCATTTGTGGCAGCCTTGAAGGACACTTTCGGAGGTGAACGCCCGCAAATGGACCCGGAAGAAGCCAACCAGGTCCTGGAATCGTTTATTGCCGGCGAGCAACAAGGCAATTCAGCGCAAAATCTCGAAGAAGGACGTGCTTTTCTGTCGGAAAATAAAAAACGTGCAGAAGTTATTGAACTGCCCAGTGGGTTGCAATATGAAGTACTGGCCGAAGGCGAAGGCGAAATTCCTGCTGCCAACGACCAGGTACGCTGCCATTATCATGGGACTTTGATTGACGGAAGTATTTTCGACAGTTCTGTTCAACGGGGAAAACCAGCCGTTTTCCCGGTTGGCGGCGTAATTCAGGGTTGGGTCGAAGCGTTACAGTTGATGTCGGTGGGTTCGAAATGGAAATTATATATTCCTTCGAACCTGGCTTATGGCGAAAGAGGCGCCGGAGCGGCTATTGGTCCAAATACCACTTTAATTTTTGAAGTAGAATTATTAGAGATCGTATAATTACTTTGCCGGTTGAAAGTTCCTTTCAATGCAAAAGGATTTTGTAAGCATCGAAACACAACGGAAATGTTTTTGTTTCATGCACGATACCGAAATAAAACGTAGAATTTTAAAATATAAACAAATGAAAAAGAGTATCTTATATTTAGTAGTTGCAGCATTATTCATGGCTGCATCGTCATCGTGCCAGCAAAACGGCTCAGGGGATGTTAAGTTGGAAAGCTCCGTCGATTCGGTAAGTTATGCAATCGGGATTTTGGTGGGCGCCAACAATAACAAACAATTGGAGAGTGCTCCCGGAAATGATAAAATGAATATCGAAGCGCTTTCACAAGCCTTCCGTTCGATTTCGTTGGGCGAAGAAACCAAGATCTCGGAAGAAGATGCACAAAGCATCATCCAGAAATTCTTTAATGACGCCAGCCAGCGCGAAGCCCAGGAAAACCTGGAAGCAGGGAACAAATTCCTCGAAGAAAATAAGGCACGCGAAGGTGTTCAAACTACCCAAAGTGGCCTTCAATACGAAATTATTACCGAAGGAACCGGTGAGAAACCAACAGAGGCTGACCAGGTACGTGTACATTACCACGGAACTTTGATCGACGGAACCGTTTTCGACAGCTCGGTTGACCGTGGCGAACCGGTTGTGTTTGGCGTAACCCAGGTTATTCCGGGTTGGACCGAAGCATTGGAGTTAATGCCGGTTGGATCGAAATGGAAAATTTATCTGCCTGCCAATCTTGCGTATGGCGAGCGTGGCGCCGGAGCCGACATTGGCCCGAACGCTGCATTGATCTTCGAAGTGGAATTGCTCGAAATTGTAAAAGAATAATTGCAGGATAGAAACAACCGCTTACTTTTGTGAGGCTGTTAATAAAAACCCTTTGTCGTTTTCAGGCAAAGGGTTTCTTTTTTTTTACTTTTGATTCAATTATAAAATATTTTGAAAATGGCATTAAGCGTTAAAGGAAAAGTTGAGCAGATATTAAAACCAGAATCGGGAGTGAGCAAGGCCGGTAAAGAGTGGAAAAAACAAGAATTTGTGATGGAAACAGACGAGCAATTCCCACGTAAAGTATGCTTCACTTTATTTGGAGATAAAGTTGACTTGCTAAACGGACTCACAGCCGGACAGGAAGTAGAAGTTTCGTTCAACCTTGATTCGCGCGAGTTTAATGGCCGCTGGTTTACCAACGTAAATGCCTGGAAAATAGACAAAGTTGCCAAAGAGAATAATCTTCCGGAACCACCCCCCGAATTCAGAATGGATGATATTCCGCCTGAACCGGACGAAGACACTGCCAACGATTTGCCTTTTTAAAAGAGAAAGGGGAACACTTTAAATTCTTGTAGAGTTTAAATATCTCAAAAGCATATTTAAAGCTTAAAACTTGATGTTTCCCTGCCGGGGGCCTTCATCTTTGCCTTAACGCAAAGACGAAGCAGAAAAGTCAACACCCCTGCAACGAACAACCTTAAATGAACTACCCCGCCGCAGAGCAGCGGGGTATCGCAAAGGAATATAGTTAATATACTCGCCGCAGAGCGGCGGGGAACTAACCCCAAAGCGATTAGAGCAGCCGGCATTTTCTTTACCCATCCCCATTAATTATCCCTTGTGAATACCGGTTTAGCAGGTTTCGAAAGACGAGGGTTGTAAATGTATCCATCCGAATCGAATGCATTGAGATCCTCTGTTCTTTCAATGTTATTTTCCAAAATAAACCGGGTCATCAAACCACGGGCACGTTTGGCAAAAAACGAGATCATTTTGTATTCTCCGTTTTTACCGTCCTTAAATTCGGGGGTAACAATCTCCGCCCCTAACTTTTTTGGGTCGATACTTTTATAATATTCATTCGAAGCAAGGTTCACCAAAATATTGTTTCCCGATTCGGCAATGGCTTGCTTTATTTTTGGGGTGATCTTCGTTTTCCAGAAAGCATACAAATCAGCCGATCGCTGGTATTTCAGTTTCGTACCCATTTCGAGCCGGTAAGGCTGCATCAGGTCGAGTGGTTTTAACACGCCATACAAACCTGATAAAATCCTTAGTTTCGTTTGTAAACTCAGTAACTGCCCTTCGTTCAATGATTTGGCATCGAGTCCCTGGTATACATCGCCGTTAAAAGCCAGCACGGCCTGTTTGGCATTTTCGGGTGTAAATGGGTGATGCCATTTCTGGTTACGTTCGTAATTTAATTGTCCCAGTGTAGCCGAAATCCCCATCAATTCCGATAGTTGTGCCGGGTTCATTTTCCGGAGCCGTGCCATCAGTTTTTCTGAATCCCCCAACATCTCCGGAATAGTATAATGTGCGGTGGTAGCCGGGGTCTCAAAATCAAGCGATTTGGCTGGTGATATTACGACTAACATGTGTTTTGTTTTCCTTTTAGTTTTCAAAATTAACAGATTTTACCCCGAAAGGTTTAACAAGGCGGAAAGGTTTTAAATAATCCGTTGAAAATTGTTTTGTATCGGGATTACTTGTGTATGATCGTTTGAAATATTAGGGTTTCAGAAACTGTTGGTCTGAAGTCATTTTCTATCTTTACCGCCTGATCAGGATTTTAACCGAGATAATACAATCCGTATGCAAATGAAACCATCAGTGGTAAAAGGTTATGTTTTCGCTTTAATTGCTACCCTCGCCTATTCGAATGTTTACCTATTCAGCAAGGCGGCTATGAATGAGTTTCCGCTCGCACAATTCGGTACAATGTGGTACACGGTGGTCGCCATCTCGTGTTTCCTGTTTGCATTGTTCAACAAAAAGTTGGGGCATCTTGCTCAATTATCCGGCAAACAATTTCGAATTTTAGTTACGCTCGGTTTGCTCGAATTAATTACCACCACCTTGTTTTTTGTTTCCATTCATATTATCCCCGACCCATCTGTTACTTCTTTCCTTGGAAATATGTACCCGGTAATGGTAATGTTGGGCGGAATTTTCATCCTGGACGAACGATTTGGCGCGATTGAGATATTTGGGGGATTTCTTGCTTTGTCGGGGGCATTTGTAATTAGTTACAGTGGCGGGACCACTCTCGAAACGCTGTTTATAAAGGGAACTGGTATTGTTTTTCTGAATGCCATTTTCGCCACAACCGCGACTTTGATTGTAAAAAAATTTGTAAGAGAAATCAGCCCCGAACTTTTAAACCTCAACCGTTCGGTTTGGTTACTCGTATTTTCGGTAATTATGTTTTTTGTAATGGGCGAAACCCCGGTTAGTTCGGCCCCTGCATTAAAGAATACAATTATTGGCGCCTTGCTTGAATTTACCGCTATTTTAACCGTTTACTATTCTTTTCAGTATATCGAAGCTTCGCGTTCATCTATAGTTCAAAGTTTAAAAGGAATTTTTGTATTGATCGGCGCCTGGTTGTTTTTCCACACTTTGCCAGCTAAACATCAGTTACTTGGCGGCATGATCACAGTTGTTGGGATATTAATTATGGCGCTGGCACAGGCGGGAGTTTTTCGAAATAAAAAATCAAACTGAATTTTCAGTTAAAAAACTACAAAATTAGTTTTTTGGGTTTTGATTTTTGAACAAAATTGCGAAATTGCACTACATAACGCATCAAGGCATACTTTTTGTTAAACAGAGATCAAAATTCGAAAAATAGCTCCATGAAACGAAAAACCTGGCTAACAGTTATCATTGTAGTCGTCATTCTGCTTGTTGTTTATTTGGTATTTCCCAACGCAGGCAGCAACCCCCAGGAAATTACTGTTAAAGTAGAAAAAGGGCCATTCGAGATCCTGGTATATTCCAGTGGCCAACTGGAAGCACAGAGTTCAGAGAACATTCTCGTTCCCAGCCAACTGCAGGACAGGGACGTGCGTATTTACGAAATCAATATAACAGACCTGGTTGAAGAAGGAACAGTTGTTGACTCAGGCGATTATGTGGCCACACTCGACCAGAAAACGGTGGAAGAAGTACTCAATACCGCGCGTGAAGACCTGGAAACGGCAATCAATGAATACGACGACGCGAAAATGGATTCGAACCTTACGCTAAGCGGGGTTCGCGACCAGATTATCAATGCAAGGGAAGAAGTTGAAGAATTTCAGATTATCCTCGGCGAATCGGTTTATGAATCTCCATCGGTTATCCGGAAAGCAGAAATGGATTTGGAAAAGGCACGCCGAAAACTGGAACAGGAAAAAAGCGGCTACGAATTAAAAGAGCGTCAGGCGATTGCAAAAGTCGAAAGAAAGAAACTGGAAATGACACAGAAACAAACACGGGTCAACAAGGTTGAAAACATCTATCATTCGTTGGTGATCAACGCGCCAAAACACGGCATGGTAACTTATGGCAAAGACAACTCAGGCGAAAAAATAAAAGTGGGGTCAACCGTAAGCCCATGGATGCCGGTAATTGCTACTTTGCCCGATATGTCTTCGATGTTATCCCTCACCTATGTAAACGAGATTGATATTTCACGAATAAAAAAGGGACAAAAAGCAATTCTTGGTATCGATGCCATTCCATCCAAAGAACTGGAAGGCGAAGTTGTTTCGGTAGCCAATATCGGCCAGCCAATGCCCAAAAGCGATGCCAAAGTTTTTGAAGTCAAAATCAGGGTATTCGGCGATGTTTCTGATCTCAAACCCGCCATGACTACCAGTAACACCATTTACACCGCCACGTATCAGGATACAACTTTTATTCCTGCCGAAGCTGTTTTTCAGAACGATTCTCTCCAGTTTGTTTATTTAAAAAATGGAAAAACGGTGAAACAGGTAGTTGACCTGGGCGCCCAGAACGAAAACCTGATTTTGGTGAAGGATGGGTTAAAAGCTGGCGACGAAATCTTGCTGACCGAGCCTGTGAATGCGGAAGATTTACCGTTAAAAGGTCTGGAAATTTACACTGCCATTAAAGAACAAAAGGCGCTGGAAGAAGCGGAAGCGCAAAAACGGATCGAAGAAGAAAAGAAGGCCCCCTTTGTCCCGAACAATAATCAAAAAGGCAATCCTTCGGGCGGCATGATCATTATCGGATAAAATCGAAATCGAAAAACATGAAAGCATACATACAGCGTTATGGACATGATGTGGGTTCCGGTTTAGAGGCCATTTTTACCAATAAATTAAAATCCCTTCTAACCGCTCTTGGAATTATATTTGGCGTTGCTGCCGTAATTAGCATGTTGGCGATCGGGAATGGGGCACAGCAGGAAATCCTCGACCAGATTAAAATGGTGGGGGTTAACAACATTATTATCACTCCTTTGGAAACTTCCATCGATGAAAACCAGGATGAAAGTTCGGCCGAAAGTGCACAAATCAGTACCAAAAAATTCTCGAAAGGACTGACTTTGCTGGATGCACAGGCTATCGGAGAGATTCTGCCAACGGTGAGCAAGGTTAGTCCGGTAATCGATTTTAATTATTCGGCCATTTTAAACGGAAAAAGTAAGCCGGTTGTTTTAGAAGGAATCACCAATGCTTATTTCGAATTATTTGAAATAAACCTGAGTAGCGGGAAGTTGTTTACGACTGAACAAACACAAAGCGGGTTTCCGGTTTGTATAATTGGCGATAACATACGAAATGTATTTTTCAACCAGGAAGATCCAATCGGTAAAAATATTAAATGCGGACAAGTTTGGTTACAGGTAATCGGCGTTGTAGAACGACGAGATTTTACGGCTTCGGCTTCCGATGAAATGGGAATTTCGAGTACCGACAACAAAATTTTCATCCCGGCAAAAACACTGTTGATGCGTTTTAAAAACCGCGCTTTGGTGCGGGCCGATGAAGTGGAAGAACAAATGTTGTCGAGGAACCAGGAAAAGGCTCAAACAAAGGAAAACCTGAACCAACTGGACAAAATCATTATCCAGGTGAAAGAAACCGAACAGTTGAGCAGCACCGCCGAAGTGGTGCGCCGAATGATGCTCCGTCGTCATAACGATCTTTACGATTTTGAAGTTACCATTCCCGAACTGCTGCTTAAACAACAACAACGTACCAAAAAAATCTTCAATATTGTGTTGGGTGTAATTGCAGGTATTTCGTTGATTGTTGGAGGTATTGGAATTATGAACATCATGCTGGCATCGGTAATGGAACGTATTCGCGAAATCGGTGTCCGCCAGGCAATTGGCGCCTCTCAAAAAGATATCATCATCCAATTCTTATCCGAATCCACGATCATCAGTGTTTCAGGAGGTATTATCGGTATAATCCTGGGCGTAGCGCTCTCGAAAATTATAACTGCCGTATTTGATATTGGTACCATTATTTCTGTTTTTTCAATATTAATTTCTTTCGGGGTCTCTGTTTTGGTTGGGATAACCTTTGGCTACATCCCCGCCAAACGTGCTGCAGAACAAGACCCGGTTAACTCTTTACGCTATTAAAATCAGGCTAAAATGAAAACAACAATTACCACTCTTTTCGCCTTACTTCTGACAATTACAACGGCATTTTCGCAAGAGAAAAAAGTGATGGCCCTGCAGGAAGTGATTTCGGTGGCGTCGCAACAATCTCTGGATGCCTTTATTAATAAAAACATGTATCTCTCGAGTTACTGGCAGTTCAGGTATTACAAAGCCGATCGTTTACCCTCGCTTACTTTGGACGCCACGCCGCTCGACTATAACCGCTCGGTGCAAAAAGTTTACAATTACGAGGAGAACCGCGATGAATTTGTGGAACGCCAGAATTTAAACTCTGATCTTTCGCTGTTGCTAAACCAAAACGTTGGACTTACAGGCGGACAGGTATTTTTACAGTCGAACCTGAGTATGACACAGAAACTGGGCGACGATAAAGTTTCGTCTTTTTCCTCCACTCCCTTTATGATTGGATATTCTCAAAATATTAATGGCTACAACGAACAGAAATGGAAATCGAAAATTGAGCCGCTAAAATTTGAAAAGGCAAAGAAACAGTTTATTCAGGATCAGGAGAACCTTTCGATTAAAGCCACCCGCTTGTTTTTCGACTTGCTGGATGCTCAAATCGAAGTAACAATTTCGGAAACAAACCTGTCGAATGCCGACACATTGTACAATATCGGGAAAGGCCGGTTCCAGGTAGGCACAGTAACCCAGGACGAACTTCTCGACCTCGAACTCAGCTTTATGAATGCACAATTGGCGCTTACCAAAGCCAAACTGGAACTCGAACGCGCCGAAGCTCAAATGAACTCTTTCCTTGCCCTGGATAAAAACACTAAAATCGAGTGTAGTATCCCGACTAACCTGCCCGAAATGCAAATAGATGCCTTGAAAGCCTTGGACAAGGCCATGACTTACAATCCCGATATCATTAACCAACAACGAAGGTTACTCGACGAAGAGGAAAAAGTTAAGGTGGCTCAGAGTGAAACCGGGGTTAGCGGAGATGTTTTTGCCCTGTACGGATTAAACCAGAATGCCGAACAATTTGACGACGTGTACAAAGACCCCCTCGATCAACAAAGGCTGAGAGTTGGTGTAAATATCCCTATTCTGGACTGGGGTCGCCGTAAAGGACAATTATCGATGGCACAATCGAACCAGGAAGCCGTACGTTTGAGTATCAACCAGGAAAAAATTGATTTCGAACAGAACATTATCATGAATGTGATGGAATTTAATTTACAGGGAACACAGGTAATGAATTCGGCAAAAGCCGATACTATTGCGCAAATGAAGTACGATGTTACCCAACAGCGCTTCCTGATTGGCAAACAGGACATTACACGGTTAAATATTGCCCGTACCGACAGGGAACAGGCGCGCCGCGCATACATCAGCTCTTTGCGTTCGTACTGGAACTATTATTACACGATCAGATATCTCACCCTTTTCGATTTCGACAGGAACATTACCTTATCGGAAGACTTCGACAAAATCGTTGAAAACTATTAATGCCCGAACAATGACACGCAAAAAAAACACATACACCATTCTGTCGGTTGCAATCATTGTAGTTGTTGCGGCAGGTGTTCTTATCGCTAAAATTGGTTTAAAAAACGAATCTGTTTATACTGTCCGCTCCGGTTCGTTCGAGCTTTCAATCAATACAAAAGGCGAAATTCAGGGGAAAAATGCGGTAGTAATCAACATGCCCGATGTGCTCCGAAAAAGAGAACTTCGTTTGTACCAGATGCAAATCAAAGATTTAATTGCTGAAGGTTCGGTCGTGAAAAAAGGCGATTGGGTGGCAACGCTCGACGCTGCAAACATTACCCAGCAAATACAAAGTAATGGCGAAAAACTGGCTCAGTCGAGGGCTGAACTAAATGATGCGCAGATCGATTCAACCATACAGCTTACCAAATTACGCGAAGAACTGGAAGAATTCAGCTACGACCTGGAATATAAAAAACTCGAGCTCGAACAATCGAAATACGAATCATCGGCCTATCAGCGTAAAAAACAAACCGAATTCGACCAAACCGTGCGAATGATGGAGCAAAAAAGACGCGACCTGGAACTCAAGCGTCTCGATCTTAAAATGAAGATTCAACGTATCGAGGTGAAATTCAATGAATATACCGAACACGACCGGATGCTGAAAGAAGGAATGATCGCGTGCCGCGTGGTTGCGCCTAAAGATGGTATTGTACTGTATGCAAAACGCTGGAACGGGATTAAACTTCGGGTAGGCGATAATATCGATATTTGGAGGCCCGCAATTGCCACTCTTCCCGATATGTCGATCCCCTTGTCGGAAACCTACGTGCAGGAAATTGATATTACCAAGGTTGCAAGAGGCGATTCGGCGGTTATTACCATCGATGCGCTGCCGGGCAAACAATATACGGGTGTGATCTCGAAAATTGCAAATATCGGCCAGGAACTGCCCGGTTACGACATGAAAGTATTCCGGGTCCAGATCGACATTAACGAACGCGACAAAGCGATTAAACCCGCCATGACAACCGACAACAAGATCATACTCCAAAAACAGGATGAAGCCATTAAAATTCCCCGCGAATGTTTATTCGGAACCCGTGAGCAGCAATTTGTACTGCTAAAAAAAGACGGGAAAATGTGGAAGAAAGAAGTTAAACCCGGGTTTGATAACGATACTGAAGTTACGATTATTTCGGGCCTAAAAGAAAACGACAAAATTTACACTACGCTTCCGCCGGATTCCGACAATATTCCTTATTACGAGGGGTAAATTATCCGCGACAAGAAACTTTGCTGCTACAAAATACAGACAACCTGAAAACAAAAAATCGGGTGATTCTGTTATTGTATCCGCTTAATTCCCATAATAAATTACAAACAACACAATATCAGACTTTTCGCATGATTGGCGTATTGTTTATAAAATACTCACCCTGATTGCGATCCGTCAGCTGACGGACACAATCGTCCCTCTCTTCGAGAAGAGAGGGAATGAGGGAGAGTTCTTTTGATCTGAAAAATTCGTTTTGTGGCATAATTTAGAATAAGCGATTTCTTTTATGTTGACTGTAGTCGAAACATCTGTCTTTCAACGCTATTGATATTCGTCCTTGCTCGTAACAACCAATAAGCCTGACTTTTAGTACCGTCTCTTCTTTATGTTCTTTTTAGCCTGTTCAGGAAATAAATAACAACAGTAATGTACACTTAGCTTGCCAGGTACAGATTCCTCTCTCGTCTGAGACGAGAGAGGAATGACAAGTGATTCAGGAGTCTGGATGTTGTTGGAAATAAATACAAAAAAAACGGGAAAGCTTTCACTTTCCCGTTTCAATATTCTATCAAGTTAAATTAAACGCCAACGGCTCAACTTAACATTCCTTATTCAGTTCTAGTACTGATTTTGAACAATATTCGGGTTGGCGTCAATCTCCCTTTGTGGAATCAGGAATACCCATCTCGGGTTTACACTTGGTTTTGCCTGTTGGTAACCTTCGAGGTAAAGATCGGGGCTTGCGCCTGAACCAGTCAGATCCAGAGCCTCATCGTTTCTCAACATATCAAACCAGCGGTGTCCTTCGAGGAACAATTCAATTCTTCGTTGAACCAGCACCTCATCCACAAGCGCCTGTCCGGTATTTGTTGATTTTACATAGCCTGCATCCCTCTCCGAAACTAAGGCAAACAAAACATTCTGAGCCTCGGCATTTTGGTTCTGGCGAGCCAGGGCTTCTGCTTCAATCAGGTACATCTCTGCTGCTCTCATATGAATTACATCCATCGGAGAAGTGGTAGGACCATCGGCCTGCGACAACTTAATGTGCATATAAGGAACCATGTTGTGGCTGCTTGCGTTATTTACAATTGCACGGTATTCAGCCACAGCAGCTGTGTATTCTTCTTCGCTGGCGTATCTTCCGGCATTGTCGCCTTTATCCCAGGCGTAAAAAGTATTCGGACAATCTTTCAGGATCAAATCTTTACGATAATCTGTATCCGACATCATATTGTACAGATTGTGATTCATGAATTTAGGGTTACTCCTGTTTTGCGAACCATTAAAGTTATTTGAACAATAATAAAAATACGAGTAAAAATAAGCCGTTTGGTCGGTAATCATTTTCGAGCCCCACATCCATTCAGGATTATCTACCGAGTTAAACCCTGATTTGTATTCAGCTTCGCTCATTAACGGATATCCCTGACGGGCTTCGTTGGCATATTTGGCAGCATTTGCCCAATCGCCTTTTGTTAAATAAACGCGTGCAGCAATCCCTTTTGCCACGCTCATATCGAGGTGCGACAAATCAACCCGGGCTGAAGCATCCGCAAAATGTGTCATGGCGGCATTCAGGTCAAGAATAATCTGGTCGTAAACTTCCTGAACGGTATTCCGCGCCAAACCTTCGTAAGGAGGCTCAGTGGCCAGCATAATGGGGACACCCAAATCCGAAGATGGATTCCCGATCATATACGCTTTTCCAAAAAAGCGAACCAGCGCAAAATGTGCCCATGCACGGTAAGCATAGGCTTGTCCGAGTACATTGTGCAATTCATCCGTCATTTGCATTCCTTCAGAAGCATTGATAATATTGTTTACCGATCCGATAATGTTGTAATGAAAAAACCATACATACGAGAGATCAGACCTGGTAGCTTCGGTGTGCATTGTCCATTTTAACATGGCATTAAACCAACCATTACCCACTGCAGAGTGTAAAGCATCGCCTGCGGCATATTCTGCCGTCGGAATCAAAAATTCCTGTCCGGCGTAGGCGCTGATTAAACCATTTTGTGCATACATGGCACGGTGAACACCGTTCATGGCCAGCATCATGTTATCAGGAGATCCAAGGGCAATTTCGGTAGAAACCGAGTCGGTAGGAACGGTTTGCAGGAAATCTTCACTACACGAGCTTATACCCAGTGCTAATGCAAACATTAGCGAAAATGTTAAAATTTTATATTTTGTCTTCATTGTAGTATTCTTTTTCTAAATGATTAAAACTGCAAGCTAAAGCCTAAAATGATCGACCTGCTTGGGTTGTAAGCAAATTCGTCCTGAGTTCCCGAGAAATTCAATGTTGGGTTCATACCTTTTCTGGCGTTAAACATATACAGGTTTTCACCGGTTACATATACGCTCAATTGTCCTACTCCCCAATTCTCCATCATTTGTTTTGGGAAATCGTAGCTTAAAGTTACGTTTCTGATGTTCAGGTAGTCAGAAGAAATCAGGAAGAAATCGGAAGTCGCATACAGGTTTGAATTCGAATATTGCAACCTTGGGAAATCGGTAACATCGCCCGGGTTCATCCATGAATTTTGCACATCGGGATGGAACGATTCTCCCTGGGTAGCACCAAGCATGCCCTGGTAAATACCGTCTATCATTTTTCCACCCAGCGAATACGTTAACAATGCGCTTAATGTAAAGCCTTTGTAGGTAAAGGTATTTGTAATAGAACCTAATAAATCGGGAATGGCAGAAGCGCCTACATAACCATACTTGGCTTCAGTGGCATCTTTTGTAAGAACAGGTTCGCCATTATCGTCATAGGCCAACTGAGTACCAATTGCTTCACCGTTATCGTCAAAAACATCTTCCCAAACATGGAATCGGGTAGCGCCGTCTTCAGGGTCAACATCGTAGAATTTCCGTAACCAGAAATCGTAAATAGAATGGCCTTCCGACCATTTTTTGGTCCCGTTTACAAATGGTTCAGGAATCGAGGTGATTTCGTTTTTATTGGTTGAACCCATCAAGCTCATGTTCCAGGTAAAGTCCTTGGTTCTGACGATGTCGCCTTCCAAACTAATCTCGACACCACTGTTAACCAAAGCAGCTATATTTCGTGGTTGCTCAAGAAGCCCCATCGAGGAAGGTAATGGCATACTGTACAACAGGTCGTCCGATTTACGGTTATACCATTCTACGGTACCGCTTACCCTGTCGAACAATGCGAAATCCAGGCCCACGTCGAAGGTTTTGTTTACCTCCCAGGTAAGTGCGGTATTTCCTACTGTACTCCATTTAATACCCGGATGCTCAGCATTTGGATACGTTTCGTAAAGCGCCTGGTAACCATAATCACCGGTATCGTCGTTACCTACTTCACCGTATGAAGCTCTTAATTTCAGGCTGTTAACCCAGCTAACCGGGCTCATAAAGCGTTCCTGGTCGATTCTCCAGCTGGTACCTACCGAATAGAAGTTACCCCAGCGTACATCTTTATGGAAAGCAGAAGAACCATCGCGACGATACGAACCTTCGATATAGTATTTATTATCGTAGTTATATTTCAAACGCGAGAAATAACCTTCGGTTGTTTTGTCGGTTGTATAACTGGTATTGGTAGCAGAGTTAACGAAGTTATTAAGCTCGTAAATACCACTTACAATAAACTGGTTTTTAAAACCTCGCTGGTAAGTATATTTTCTTGAGTACGATTCGTGACCCACCAATGCAGAAAAATTATGAACCTCGTTAAAAGTCTTTTCATAATTAACAAGTTGGTTCAGGTTAACCGTAGTTCGGGTATAACGGGTTTCATCCATCCTTGCAGTTGGAGCGCCATCGCCAATTTTAGGATTTTCATAACCTTTATACTGGTAGTTTTGAATATCGACACCGGCATTAAAAGTAGCGGTCAGACCTTCCATTAATGTAACGGTTGCGTAGGTTCTGTCGCTAACGTTATTTCTTTTATAAGTGTCGCTGTTCCAATTTAATTCGGCAATGGCATTTCGTCCCTGGTTTATGGGTCTCGAATACAAGCCGCCATCGTCGTATTGTTTCTCGCCGGCACCATCAAGAATGTATTCTCCGGTTGCCTGGTCGACCAAATAAACCGGATAAATTCCGGGATTCATACGGGCATTTCGCCATGGGTTTGCATACGTAGCCGATCCAGAAGAGCCAATGTCGCTGGTGATGATTGCACCGTACATATTGGTACCAATTTGCAGCCAGTCAGTCACATTGAAGTCGATGTTTAAACGGGTATTAAAACGTTCGTAGTCCGACTTAATCACATAACCTCTTTCATCAAGATATCCGAACGAGTAATAATAGCTTACTTTTTGGCTACCACCTGCCAAACTTAAATCATAGTTTTGGCGGTACCCTTGTTGTCCGGCAGCATCGTACCAGTCCAGATCCGGAAAACCAACTTTTGCATTGGGGTTGATTTTACCGTCAGAACCCAGAATCGCATCGTTTGCAACACCTACAAATGGATTATATCTCAACTGAGAATAAATGTTCTCGTAAGCATACGATCTTGATTCGCCAATTGTAGCGGCATTGCCCGATTGGAATCTTGCCTGGGCAAAAGCTTCTGCCTGTAGTTCGAAATAATTCTGCGCACTTACCGATTCGTAGTGAGGAAGAGCCTCGCTGATTAAACCAGCCTGGGCTTTCAGCGTAATTTTCAGATTTTCGGCGCCTTTTGTTCCCTTTTTGGTGGTAATAATAATCACACCGTTAGCTGCACGCGAACCGTAAAGAGCGGTCGAAGAAGCATCTTTAAGCACGGTCATTGATGAGATATCACCCGCGTTAATACTTGAAATACTTCCCGCATACTGAACGCCATCCAGAATAATAAGAGGATCGGCTGATGTGTTTAAAGTTCCAACACCGCGGATACGGATGTCGGGGGAGCTACCGGGCTGGCCTGATCCGGCTGTTGTCTGGATACCGGTGGTTGAACCGGTAAGAATCTGGGCTACAGAAGAAACCGAGCGTGACTCGATTTGCTTTTCATCGATAACCGCTGCTGAACCTGTTAACGATTCCTTTTTAACGGTTCCATAGGCAACAACCATAATCTCATCCAAACCAAGAACATCTGCTTTCATCGAAGCATTTACAGTAGTACCTGAGATAGGTATTTCAGTAGTTTTAAGCCCCACAAAAGAGAAGGATAAAACCTTTGCATCTTCGGGAACCTGAAGTTCATAATAACCATCGATATTGGTAATCGTACCAATGGTTGTCCCTTTTACCAGCACAGATACCCCGGGAATGGAAGTTCCATCTTCGGCGCTTGTTACCGTTCCCGTAATTTTTTTAGTTTGTGCATTGGCAAATTGCGTACCTATTAACAGGACACAAAAAATCAACACTGTAATTTTTTTCATAGACAATAGAATTTAATGAATTAAACATTCACAACGCCAAGCCTTAAGCCTTGTATTACAAAAACTTACAACTTATGCATTGTACTTCTCACAACAAAATAAAATACCCGATGTTTTATATTTTACTCAAAAACACATCTTGAATACGATATACCCTTCGGTCAAGATGTTGGCACAAAATAAACATTTTTTAACATGTTTGACATCGAATTGATAAAATTGTTTAAAAAAGTAATGGTATTCTTTAAAAATGCTCATAACGATACTTGTAAATGTAAATACGAAAAATAAAAACTTTCTTTACAGTTTTAAACCCGGATGAAACAGAACTCCAATCTCTATTATTTCAACCCCACCTGCGAATATGCGGTTGGAAATGGCTCGCCCAACTGGCAGCCAAATCAGCTTCTGCGCAGGATGGAAACCGATTTGGATATACTACCCATGTTTTTCGCCTCATCAAACGATTTTGTTTTGGTTGGGCATTTACCTTCGAAAACACATCTCGAAAAACTTGGCAGACTTGGGATAGAAATACCGGGATTTATTCAAGAAAGAGATGCTTTTACAAATATCAACATTCAAACCCGTGAATGGAAGGGATTAAAACCCTGGGGATGGAGTCCGGCTGCACACAAGTTACTTCATCCTTTTAAAAACAACTGTTCCGAAGATTTTAAAGATTTGCCTGTTTCAAACTGGAACCCGGGGTATCGGGAATTGTATTCAAAAAAATTCAGTCTTGGCATCCTTACCCGAATGCTGGATGAGTTTCCACATAACAATTTTATTCCGAAAGACTTCAAAGCGGTGGTTTGTGCAAACCGGGAAGAAGTAGAAACGTTGATCAGCAAATGGGGTAAAGTAATGGTGAAAGCGCCGTGGAGCAGTTCGGGCAGGGGCTTGCAACCTATTACAAAAACACCGGTACATCCCAAAGTTTGGGAGAAATTATTGGCGATTATTAAAGACCAGGGTTATGTTATGGTGGAGCCGCTGCTGGATAAAAAGCTCGATATCGCCTTTCAGTTTAAAGCGGGGAAACAAAGGATCAGTTTTGTGGGGATCAGCAACTTCACTGCCGATCCGAAGGGCCGGTATATTGGGAATAACCTGAACGGCCTCCCCGATGATATGGATCCTGAACTGGTTGAATTTGCCGAATTTGTTCCGCAAATAGTTGTGGGGCCCCTTATTCGCGTACTTGAAACGAGTGAAATAGCACATTCTTACGATGGTTTTTTTGGTGTGGATGCGCTTATTTATGAAGACGAAAACGGAAACTTGAAAATAAATCCCTGTCTCGAAATAAATCTGCGGTACAATATGGGTTTGTTATCGGTTCTACTCGAATCTTATCTTTTGCCCGGGAAGAAAGGAATTTACCGAACCTGGTTTGAACCGGGCAGAATGTACCTGGATTTTAAAAATCAAATGGAAGAAAGACACCCGGTCCGTTTGAACGGGCAGCGGCTCGAATCCGGTTTTTTATCTTTAACCGATCCGGGCGCCGAAAGCAGGTTTGGCGCATACATTCTGATTTGAATCATCAACTGATTTCAGATCAACGTTAAAGTCTACCCGCTTTTTATTCCTTTCCATATTTTTCTTAACTTTAGAACTATATCAAACCAATCAATATGGAACAGGAGAATCCCACCGAAAGGAAAAAGCTAAAGAATAAATTTTACCAAAGTGAACTCTATAAACTACAGATCGAGCTGGTAAAACTTCAGGAATGGATTAAACTAAAAGGGCTAAAAGCAGTGGTCATTTTCGAGGGCCGTGATGCGGCAGGAAAAGGAGGAACCATTGCCAGGGTTACACAGTATTTAAATCCTCGTATTTGCAAAGTTGTAGCCTTGGGAACTCCCACTGAGCGGGAAAAAACGCAATGGTATTTTCAACGTTATGTGCCACATTTACCCGCAGCCGGAGAGATGGCCCTGTTCGACCGGAGCTGGTATAACCGTGCCGGAGTGGAAAAAGTAATGGGCTTTTGCACCAACGATGAATACTGGGAATTCCTGCGCTCCTGCCCCAATTTCGAGCGTATGCTGATCCGTTCAGGAATTATCCTCATCAAATATTGGTTCTCGGTGAGTGAAGATGAGCAAACCAAACGTTTTCGTTCGCGTTTGAATGATCCAACCAGACGTTGGAAACTCAGCCCGATGGACGTAAAATCGATGCAACTTTTTGTGGAGTACTCGAAGGCAAAAGACGAAATGTTTGCCTACACCGATACCAAAATCAGCCCGTGGTGGGTTGTGGATGCCGATGATAAAAAACGCGCGCGCTTAAACTGCATTCACCACCTGTTGTCGATGATCCCGTACAAAGAAATAGAACCTCAACCCATTGAGTTACCGGAAAGAAAGGAAACTAAAGGTTACGTTCGGCCACCTCTCGACGAAATGACTTATGTTCCCAACGTTTATTAACGCACTAAATACTTTTTTAGTTAAAAACAAAGTCAATTATCCCTTGTTCTGGTCATATCAAAAAGATGCGTGGCCTGTTCGCCCAGGAAACCGGAAAAGAGTTTCTTTTGACCATTCTCTTCAATAAATCCACGCTCGGCGAGTTCGTAATAGGCATAGGTCCAGTTCATTTTTTCGGGCCCATCTTCACCAATAACTTCCACCTCTTCTTTAACAGCCAGTGTGGCCGACTGCTGTAGTTTGCTTCCTTTCACTCCTTCGATGCTTTCTTTCATCGGAACACCGGCAGCAGCTAAACCGTTACAAGTCGATTCCAGATCGGGCCACTCTCTCACTTTCTGAAAATTAACGAAAGCGGTAAAATGATTCACCGAATTTCCATGTAATAATGTCCAGGCCGCGTATTGCGACACGTCGTTCAGTTGCAGTACATCTTCTTTTTTTGGGGCATGCCACGGCCGTCTGAAATATTGGGCAAGGTCGGCAACGAGTTTATCGGCGGCCAGTTTTGGCAGTTGACCTTCTTTTTTTAATACGCCTAACAATTTAATGCTGTCGTCGGAAAGTAAATAGGGTGTTTCAACCACCGTATTATGTATGATTTGCTGTGCCCAGTCAGGCAAGAGATCGACCTCAAGCTGACTCACGAATATTTTGGGAAACATTTCATCGGGGTGTTCGAAATGAACCGCGGTAAGTTTTTTCTTTTTGAATTCGTAGGTAGTCACCGGTTTGTATTCCAGGAAATTAAGAATATGCTTAATGGCCCTGATTCCTTCGGGTTGTTCGCCGGTGTGGGTATTAAAGGTTCGGAGGGCAATGTGGTCGTTCACTATCTGTCCGCCTTTTCCAGTAACCAAATCGACATAGGTTTTGGCATAAGAAACCCGGGCAATAAATTGTTCCCACAAATTTTCGAGCAAAAGCGCTGTAATTTCTCTTGTAGTGAATTTCATATTCTTAATTTTTGATATTAATGAGATCGGATGAAACGCCCTCTTACCTTCCAACACATTTTTTGTGGGCATCAAGGCCTGGTCGGCCCACCCATCAAACTACCAGTTGTTTACTTTCTTTATTCCCGGCTCCCTGATGTTGTATTCTTCACGAAAACAGAATTCCATTCTTCGAATCAACAATCCAAATAGCTGGCGCTTGTTTTTAATGTAAACAACAAAGCAGTACACTTAGTTACTAAAATGCGGATGTTTAAGAATATGGTTTTAGTGGAAAAAACTTTGTAAGTGATTAGGCGAAACGACCGGCCGATTTCATGAATTCCAGCACATCGTTTTTATTGAAGTAGGCAGTTGCCCCGGTTTTGGTGGCGTTTAAGGCACCGGCTGCATTTCCAAAGCGAAGCGATTCTTCCAGGTTTTTGCCGTTAAGATAACAATGTAAAAAACCGGCGGAGAAAGCCATTCCCGAACCAATGTTATCTTTCATTTCAACTTTGTACGCGGCTTCCGAAACAATCCCTTCGTCTTTGTGATAGGCTAAAACGCCGCCATTCCCACGGGTTACAATCACCAAATCGATGTTAAATCGTTTGGAAATTGACTGAACAAAATCTTCAGTTTCTGAATAACCGACTTTGAGTTCGTTGGCCAAAAACGCGATTTCCTTTTCCTTGATCCGAACGATGTGAGCCGATGACAGGAAATGAATAACCACGTTTGCATCAAAAAAATGTTCGAACAATTTCAGGTCAAAAAAATGGATTGAATCGGGCGATTCCCTGATCAGTTCGCGGATGGTATTTTTCGATAGCCCGTAACGTTGTGGCAGAAGTCCAAAAAACAAACAATCTGCATCGCGGACCAGTTTTAACGATTCGGGCGTAAATTCGATATGGTCGAAAGCGACATCTTCTTTCACCTTGTAACGGCTTTCGCCACTTTCGTCGAAACTAACATATACTTCGCCGGTTGGAAATTCGGTGTCGAGCTGCACATTCCTGTCAGAGATGTCTAATTCTTTTAGTTTATCCAGCGCTTCATTCCCTAAGTCGTCGTCTCCAACGCGCGATAACAGGTGACCCTCTTCGCCAAACGAGTTACAACGGAAAACCAGGTTCGACGGAGTTCCTCCAAGTACTTTACCATGTGGTAAAATATCCCAGACAATTTCACCGAAGGCAACAATCTTTTTTCCCATAACTCCTGAAATACCCGGCAAAAATAATCATAATTAAATGCTTTCAAAGTGCAGGGGCAAGAGATTTTCAAGAAGTTTTATTGACAGAAAGCCGAATCCCTTTCCCAAAGAACAGCCGCTATTTCACAAAACAATTTTGTTTCCTTTACGTTAGAAAAAGACCTATGAATTATCTGGCGCATTTATATCTGTCGGGCGAATCTGAAAAGATACTGGTTGGTAATTTTATCGGCGATTATGTAAAGGGAAATCGTTACCTGCACTATCACGATGAAATTGCCAAAGGAATTGTACTTCACCGGCACATCGATTCGTTTACCGATCAACATGTGCTTCACAAAGCGGCTAAAAAGTACTTCAGGGACGATTTTGGGCATTATTCAGGCATTGTTATCGATTTTATTTACGATCATTTTCTGGCGCATAACTGGACGTCGTATTCAGGGATTTCGCTCGCCAGGTATGCCAAAGGTGTTCATTCGGTGTTGTTGTCGCATTTCACGCATCTTCCTTTGCATGTTCAAGGCTTCCTGCCCTTTCTTATCCAGAACAGGCGCCTCGAGTCGTATGCGACGGTTGATGGCATTATCCAGTCGATTCAGATAATGGGGAAATATACTTCGCTACCGTCAAAGTCGGAAATAGCCCGGAGAATTCTTCTCGAAAACTACGATGACTTACAAACAAACTTCGTCGATTTTATGGAAGAAGCCATTCAGTATGTAAAAGATGAATTCGAAATTGAATTATCAAAATAATATGCGTGAGCTTAACTTTTCAACAGCTTCGCCATCTTTAATAAGTTACTCGAAATACACCCCCGCTATTTTAAGCTAACATTTCATGATACGATTGCTCGTAAAAGAAATCGGGTTCTCCAAATGCGGGTTTCAGTTCATCAAACCAAACGGCGTGCGGATCGAAACGCGCAAAAAAGGGTTTTCCCACCCACGAAGGATCGCGTCCTTGAATGAAATTCAACACAAAAACTTTTTGCCCTTTTATTTCGGTCACCCCGGTAATCTGCACTTTTCCGGGGCTGCACGACATACTTGGGCCTTTTACTGTTCTTGCAATGCCACTCACCTGACTGTATGCACTTCGGTAAATCTGCCAGGCCCGGTTTAAAGTAACTGCAAAATAATCCTGCGCGCCGGTATCGCGTGCAACAAACATGTAATACGGAATAATTCCCTGACTAACCTGTTCCTTCCAGTTCCCGGCCCAAATTTCGGAGCGGTCGTTGATATGTTTTAACAAAGGCGATTGCGCCCTGATCTGCACACCGGCATTTAACAACCTGTTGACGGCTTCTTTTGCTGCCGGTGTTTTTAATTCTCCCGGATGATTAATATGAGCCATCAAGGCAACATTAATACCTCGCTTTTTAACCTTCCCGAACAAGCGCAAGAGTTCGTCGGCATCGGGATCGCTCGTGAAACGATAAGGCCAGTAAGTAAGCGATTTAGTCCCGATCCGAATATTTCTAAGATGCGGAATATTGGCTTCGAGCAAGGCATCAAAATAATGTTCGAAAAATTTGGTTTTCATTACTGCCGGATCACCACCGGTAAACAAAACATCCGTAATATGAGTGTTGGCTTTCAGGTATTCAACCATCTGGTCAGCTTCCTTCATGGCAAATTTAAACTCGTTTAATGCAAATTGCGGCCAGCGAAAACAGTAAGTACAATAGGCATGGCAAGTTTGTCCTTGTGTTGGAAAGAACAACATAATCTCGCGGTATTTGTGCTGAATGCCATTTAATCGCTTCCCCTTGAATTCAGGCACATTGCTTTCCTGTTCTGCCGGATTCGGATTCAGTTTCATCCGAATTTTCTTTACTTCGTTAAGCATCCCGGCCCGCGGTACATTTTGTTTTAACAACGAAGCAACTTTACTGAAATCCTTTTCCCCTAACATTTCGCGTTGCGGAAAATTCAGGATAAAGAATGGATCTTTTTCGAAATTCGACCAGTCGATCAATTCGTCCACCACATAATTGTCGGTTTTAAACGGAAGAACTGTTCCAACTACTTCGATCCCGAACTTTTGTTCTTCTGATAAGAACTTCATTTGAGGAATCTCCCTGAAATTTTGGAGAGAATAAGGTTTGTACATCATCTCATTAATTTTTTTAATGGGATACGACACCCTAAAAGCGCCAAAACAATGAACACACATAAAATAAAAATCAAGTGGTTCTTTTTCCCATAGGATTTTTAATGAATAATTAAGCAATAATAAGCCTGTCAGGGTAAAAATTTAAAAATTCTTACCAATTTTATAAAGCCTTGCGAAGGTAGCAAAAAAAGACGGGAAGACCAATTTTACAGGCATACTATACGTTTCGGCTATCACGGAAATTTTCCATTCGGCTGGCATCGAGACGGATAAAAATGAAAAGTAAAATGGTGAACGACCAAAGCGAAGACCCCCCGTAACTAAAAAAAGGCAGCGGGATTCCAATTACCGGCATTATCCCAATGGTCATACCAATATTTACCGCGAAATGAAAAAACAGGATAACAGCAACCGAATATCCGTAAATACGTGAAAAAACGGAACGCTGTCGTTCGGCAAGCCACACCAGGCGAATAAAAAGTGCGAGAAACAGGCCAATAACAACAAATGTACCGGCAAAGCCCCACTCTTCGCCAACCGTACAAAATATAAAATCGGTGTCCTGCTCGGGAACAAAATTGAATTTAGTCTGTGTTCCGTTTAAGTAGCCTTTTCCCCACATGCCGCCCGATCCAATTGCAATTTTACTTTGATTAACGTGGTAACCTGCCCCGTAAGGATTCGATTCGATTCCCAGTAATTCGTTGATACGTACCTGCTGATGCGGCTCTAACAAATTATTAAATCCGTAATCGACAGAGAGTGTAAACAGTACCGCACCCATAAAAAATACTGCAATGATAATGTAATTACGGATCCTGGCCCGAATAGCATAAACCAGTGTTATCACCGCTCCAAGCAGCGAACCCGCCAGGATAATATCGGCCCATTCGAATTTGTTTCCCAGCATCAGGTTTACCAACACAGCGAGTGCAACCGGAACAAGGAGAAAAAAAGAAACACGAACAAACTGGCTGATCTTTGGATTCAAAACCAGAAACATAACCAAAGCGGCTATCAGTAAAACAAGAATCAGTGTAAAATTTGCCATGATAAGCGCAAGTACAAACAGAACCGCAATCAGGGTTCCGAGAAAAAGGAACAAACCTGACAAACCCTCGCGAAATAGAACAAGTACAAAAGAAAAATAAACCAATGCAGATCCGGTGTCGTTTTGTAAAACGATAAGGGCTGCCGGCAGAAAAATGACCAGGGCCAGCATGAAGAGCGATTTAATATTCTTCATCGAAAAGTCGAAGGTACTCATGTACCGTGCGAGTGCAAGTGCGGTTGCAAATTTGGCAAACTCAGAAGGCTGTAGCCTGAGTCCACCGATCGACAGCCACGATCGGGCGCCATTAATTTCTTTCGCCACCACTAAAACCAACAACAATAGCAATATCATTGCCCCATAAAAAATATAGGAGAAGAATACGTAAAAATTGGTCTCGATTACCATGATTACCAAGGCAATTAAAAGGGCAGCACCAATCCAGATAAGTTGTTTGCCGTATCGTTGCGAAATATCAAAGATGCTTTGATGCCCGGCATCGTACACCGCAGCATAAATATTTAGCCAGCCCATTAAAACCAGCAACAGATAGAGCCCAACGGTGATCCAGTCGATATTCGCCCATATGTTATTCCGCTGCGCCATCTGTAATTACTATTTTGTTAGGATCCAAAAGATTGGTATTTATCATTCTCTCTTCGATGTAATGACGGTTGCTGGCGATAGTGTCGTTCAGGTACTTTTCGATGATGAGACTTGCAATGGGAGCGGCATAACTGGCTCCCCACTTGCTGTTTTCAACATATACAAAAACTGCAATGTGCGGTTCTTCCTTAGGTGCAAAAGCCTCGAATGCCCCGTGCTCCAGCCCTTGGTTATTCTGGATGGTCCCAGTCTTCCCGCAATATTCTATTCCCGGAAGTAAATATGCGCCTTTTATAGATTGTCGCATTCCTTCGATGATTGGTTCGAAGTGCTGTTCTTCGATTCCAACCTCATGTTTCATTTTAAACGAACTTCTAATGGTATCGCCTTCAACAGCTTTTACTATGTGCGGCTCGTAATAAAACCCCCGGTTAGCCACAACCGACGCTACATTGGCCATTTGAAGCGGAGTAACGCCAAGTTCGCCCTGGCCAATTGCCAGTGAACGAATGGTCAGTGCATTCCAGTGACCGGTTCCGTAGATACGGTTATACATATCTTCGGTTGGAAGATCGCCTTTCAGGGCATTGGCAAAATCGCTGCTGAGAATTGTTCCGATACCAAAACTCCGGACAAATTCACGCCACACCGAAAAACCTTCGGCTGAAGTCCTGTACTTTCCAATAATGCTTCGGAACGTATTCCACATAAAGGGGTTGCACGATTCGCGTATCCCTTCTAAAACGTTGGTCGGAGTAACATGGTTGTGCGTACATTTTATTGGTGTAGAAGCAGGCCCGTTACATGTAAAATGCGTACTTGTATTTATGGCCTGTGTTTGCAAGCCAATTAATGCGGTAATGGTTTTAAAGGTCGATCCGGGCGGATATTTTGCCTGCAAAGCACGATTAAATAAAGGTTTCAGCGAATCGGCCAACAACTCGGCATAGTTTTTCCCGCGCACCCTTCCTACCAATAAACCCGGATCGTAAAGCGGAGCACTTAACAATGCCAGCACTTCGCCGGTGGATGGTTCGATGGCAACTACCGCACCTTTTTTATTCTGAAATAAGATTTCGGCATATTGCTGCAGCTTCAAATCGATTGTAGTGGTAATGTTGCTCCCAATCTGCGCAGGAATATCTTCTCTTCCTAAACGGTAACTCCCCTGAATGCGATTATGCACATCTACTAAATTCTTTTTGATACCCTTGGTCCCGCGCAGCTGTTTTTCGTAAATTTTCTCGATCCCGCTAATTCCAATATAGTCGCCCGATTTGTAATACGGATCCTTTTCGAGATCACCTCCGGTTACTTCGCCAACATAACCCAGCGCGTGGGCGGCAATGGGCGCCGAATACTCACGCAGTGTACGGCTTTGCGAATGAAACCCTTCAAATTTGTAAAGCTGTTCCTGTAAAACGGCATAATTCTCGGGCGAAATCTGCTTGATCAGAATCGAAGGTTTGTACCACGAATATGATTTTGCCTTTTGAATTCCTTCTTCCAGATCTTTGCGGGTAATTTCGAGCAAGTTGCAAAACATGGTTGTATCGAACTGCTTGACCTCGCGCGGAGTGATCAGTAAATCGTAGGCCGTTTTATTGTATACCAAAAGTTCGCCATTGCGGTCGTAAATTAATCCACGCGCGGGATATTGCACCACTTCGCGCAGCACATTATTGGTAGCATATTGTTTATAGGTGGGATCCATCACCTGAAGCCGGAAGAGCTTAACAATGAATATCAGCGCTACCAATACAAATACCAGTACGATTACGTAACTTCTTTTCGTTAAATCATTCACTATTTACGTCCTAATCTCTAAAAACGATAAACTGACTTAAAACTATCACAAAAATTGAAAATAAAGAACTTAAAAATGCACGGTACAAGGTATTGAAGAAATTGTGAAAGGTGAATACCTCGATGTAAAAAAGTACCGTATGATGAATAAATACCATGATGGCTGTATAAGTTAGAAACCATGCTAAACCGGTGTAAGCCATGCCCGGGTAATCATGCATATCTTCTTCGCGATTGGTGATTACCCGTATGATTGCCGGGCGTAAATAAGCGATAAAAACCGAGGCAAAACTGTGCATTCCCAAAGTGTTTGAAAAAACATCGATAGTGAGGCCTATAAAAAACGACAATAATAAAACGGCATATCGTGGAGCACTTAGAGGTAACAGAAGAATAAAGAGCACATAAACATACGGATTGATGAAGCCGCTAAACTGAATCTGATTTAGAAACAGCACCTGTGCTACAACCAGTACAATGAACATCAAAATATATTTAATTCCCGGGCGCTGCATTCTCCGTTTCGCTTTTTAATTGCTTCAGCTCATCAATCCTCGTATTTGCTATTACTTCAACCTGTGCAATCGATTTCAAATCGGGTGACAGCAATACTTCAATCTTATAGTAGTTTTCACCTTCCGGGCGCGAAAGTTCACTAATGGTTCCAATCATAATTCCTTCCGGAAACACCGGGGAGTATCCGCTGGTAACAACCGTATCACCTTCTGCCAGTTCAACATGAAAAGGAATCTCATTCAATTCGGCTTTCCGGTAATCATTCCCGTTCCAGAGAAGCGAACCGTAATAACCGCTGTTTTTCAATTTCGCCGAAATACTCCAACGAGGGTTCAGTACCGAAAGACCCATCGAATACGATTCTGAAACATTGGTGATAATTCCAACAACACCCTGCGCCGAAATAATTCCCTGATCGGGCTTTATACCGTGTTTCCGGCCTTTGTTCAACGTAATATAGTTCTGCTGCTTGTTAATTGAATTATTGATTACGCGTGCTGAAATGTAGCGAAAAATGCTATCCTGGCCGTGCGCCAGTAAGGCAGAATCGAGCAACGCAGCTTCGTATTCATCAAGACGGTTTCGAAGTTCAGCATTCTCAGCCGACAGATCGTTGTTCACTTTCGCCAACCTAAAATACTGTGCCACCCTGCTGTACGAACCGTATATCGCTGCAGAAACCGCATTGGACGAATTGAGAAAACCAGCCCGCTGAAAACTGTTATAGTTGATAATAAAAACTATTGAAAGCACTTCTAATAATAAAAATAGAAGGAACGGATAATTTTTAATCAGCAGTCGTAATAAACTTCGCATTTAGCAGGTGGCGTAATCTGTTATCGGATCAGGAACGAGAATTTATCCACGTTTTTCAACGCAATACCAGTCCCACGAACCACAGCCCTTAGCGGATCTTCGGCAATATGAAACGGGATACCGATTTTATCGGTAAGCCGCTTGTCGAGCCCTTTTAGTAATGCACCTCCGCCAGCCAGCCAAATTCCTTTTGCCACAATGTCGGCATACAATTCAGGCGGTGTTTGTTCAAGTGCACTTAATACGGCTGTTTCAATTTTTGATATTGATTTTTCGAGACAGTGTGCAATTTCCTGGTACGAAACCGGTACTTCAATAGGAAGCGCTGTCATTTGGTTCGGGCCCTGCACCACGTAATCCGGTGGCGGGTCCTGCAACTGCGACAGTGCCGATCCTACGTGGATCTTTATTTCTTCGGCAGTGCGTTCACCAATTTTAATATTGTGCTGATGACGCATGTATTCCATGATATCGGCAGTTAGATCGTCGCCGGCAATTCGGATCGATTTGTTGGTAACAATGCCTCCCAGCGAGATTACCGCAATTTCGGTGGTACCCCCGCCAATGTCAACTACCATGTTTCCTTCGGGCGCTTCCACATCAAGACCAATCCCGATTGCCGCTGCAAGCGGTTCGTAAATCATGTAAACTTCGCGTCCTCCGGCATGTTCCGACGAGTCGCGTACCGCGCGTATTTCTACTTCGGTACTTCCCGAAGGAATACAAATCACCATTTTCAGAGCCGGTGAAAATAATCTTGGTTTAGGATTAATCATTTTAATCATTCCCCTAATCATCTGCTCGGCCGCATTAAAATCTGCAATCACACCATCGCGCAGCGGGCGGATCGTTTTCAGGTTGGCATGCGTCTTTCCCTGCATTTGCCTAGCCTTTTCGCCTATTGCAACCATTTTTTCCGTTTTCAGATCAATGGCTACAATCGAAGGTTCATCCACTACAATCTTGTCATTGTGAATGATGATCGTATTGGCAGTACCAAGGTCAATTGCAATTTCCTGTGTTAAAAATGAAAATAATCCCATTAATTCTTCTGTTTATGGTACCGTATAAAAGTGTTTAAAGATAAAATAATTATCAATGCCTGAAATGTCTTCTGCCAGTGAATGCCATCGCAATTCCAAATTCGTTGCACGCTTCGATTACTTCTTCGTCGCGAATACTGCCACCCGGTTCAATAATGTATTTAACACCGTATTCGTTGGCCGCTTCAATACTGTCGCGGAAGGGGAAAAAGGCATCGGAAATAAGTACTGAATTTTTGATATCGAGATTGCCCTTTAATTCGAAACGTGGCATGGTTAGGTAACGCAGACTGTCGAGTCGGTTGGGTTGGCCCATACCGGCGCCTGTTAACCAAAACGAACCGTTTTCGTTTTCTGTTACAACTGCTATTGCATTACTTTTAAGGTGCTTGCAGGCGATGGTCCCAAATTTGGCCAGGTTCATTTTCGAACCTTCAAATTCTTTTTTTGTCACGGTTTTGTATTCCATGTCCAGGCCTTCGTCTTCGTCCTGCACCAACATTCCACCGCTAATCGAACGGAAAAGCTTTTCGCCAGCCACTGCTTTGCGAATCGGGGTAACAAGCACCCTAAGATTTTTCTTTTTCGCCAGTACTTCCAGCGCGTCATCTGAAAAAGCAGGAGCAATAAGTATTTCCACAAACTTGCTGCCACACCACTCCGCTACTTCTTTAGTCACAGTGCCGGTAAAACAAATAATACTTCCGTAAGCGCTGATTGGGTCACCGGCCCAGGCGAGTTCCAGCGATTCCAGAATATTGGAAGTAACTGCCAATCCGCATGGATTCAGGTGTTTGACCACCGCAACGGCTACTTTATTTTTGAGATGAGTTACCGAATGATAAGCGTCGCTGGCCGATTTCCAGGCTGCGTCGGCATCGAGCATATTGTTGTACGAAAGCGCTTTCCCCTGCAACACTTGCGCATTGGCCAGTGAAACTTCATCGTTCGAATTATTGAATTTGTAGAAAGTGGCCGATTGGTGTGGGTTTTCGCCATAACGCAAAACTTCTCCTTTGTTCAGGCTCAAACGTTCTGCGGCTTCTTGTCCTTGCTGGTTGAAATATCCAAAAATAGCCGCATCGTAATGCGACGAAACACCAAAAGCGCGCGCAGCGAACCATTTACGTTCTTTCCCCGAAAACTCGCCATTGTTTTCTTCCAGAAGGTTTAACAGCGGTTCGTATTCATTTTGTGATGGAACAATCACTACGTCTTGAAAATTTTTGGCGGCTGCACGGATCAGCGAAATCCCCCCGATATCGATTTTTTCGATAATGTCCTGCCCGCCGGCACCCGACGCCACGGTATCCTCAAAAGGATATAAATCGACAATCACGAGATCAATTTCAGGTATTTCGTATTCATTTAACTGGCTAACATCACCCTGGTTATCACGCCGCGATAAAATTCCGCCAAAAACCTTCGGGTGCAAAGTTTTTACCCTGCCACCTAAAATCGAAGGATATCCTGTTAAACTTTCAACCGATGTAACTTCCACCTTCAACGACTCGATGAATGATTTTGTACCTCCGGTACTTAAAATCTTCACGCCCAAGTCGTTCAGTTTATAAATGATCTTATCTAAATTTTCTTTGTGAAAGACTGAGACTAACGCCGTCTTAATTTTTTTATTATCAGCCATTTATTGGATTTTTCGGATTCGCAGGCAAAGATAAAAAAAACACGTAACATAGTATAATAACACCGCTTTAAAAATATTATTATCCCTCGCGTAAATTTCACTCCTGTTTTTGTAATCTTTTTATGTTTTGAACACTAATGGATTAAAGCGAAGATTTTCGGGAAGCCATGGTTCTTCGGAAACAAGTGCTATTTTTACCTAAAATTCGAAAAAACAAATGTTGTTGGTCCGCCTGATATACGAGAGCCTTTCGTTTGCCTTTAATTCTTTAAAGGGCAACAAGCTGCGTACTTTCCTTTCGTTACTTGGAATTACAATTGGTATTTTTGCCATCATCTCGGTTTTTACGGTGATCGATTCGCTGGAAAGGGGAATTCGTGATTCGTTATCGAGCCTGGGCAACAACATGATTTATGTTGCCAAGTGGCCCTGGACACCGCCTGAGGGAGAAACCGAATATCCGTGGTGGCGTTACATGAACCGTCCTTCGCCCACACTGGTAGAAACCGAAGAAATTGCCCAAAGAGCAAACACTGTGGAAAGTGCGGCATTTCTTTTTGGCTTTAGTCGGACAGTTCAGGCTGGCAGCGACAATATGGATAACGTAACCATCATGGCCAGTTCGTATCCCATTTTCGATGTTTGGAGCCTCGAAATTGACAAAGGCAGATATTTTACCGAATCGGAAATGAGAACGGGTGCACCGGTAACTGTGATTGGCGCTGATATTGCCGAAGAATTATTTTCAGGGTTGAACCCCATCGACCATACCATTAAAATCCAGGGACATAAATTCAGGATTATTGGGGTGTACGAGAAAAAAGGACAGGATGCTTTTGGAACCAGTATGGATAAAAACGTTCATATCTCTGCTGTTTCATCGATGTACATGGTAGATGTCAGGAACCGCGATATTGGCCAGAACATTTGTGTGAAGGCAAAAGAAAACGTTGATACCGAACGTTTCAGGGCCGAACTCGAAGGAATTATGCGGACTTTACGGCGTTTGAAACCCATCGAGGAAAACGACTTTGCATTGAACGAAGTAAGCGTGATCTCAGGCAACCTCGACCAGTTTTTCCAGTTGTTTAACATGGCCGGTGCAATTATCGGGGGGTTTTCGATACTCGTGGGTGGATTTGGGATTGCCAACATTATGTTTGTTTCGGTAAAAGAACGCACCAAAATTATCGGTATCCAAAAATCGCTGGGCGCCAAACGTTATTTTATTTTGTTGCAATTCATCTTCGAAGCCGTTGTACTATCGCTGATAGGAGGCATTTTTGGGTTGATCCTGATCTATATTGGAACACTGATCGTTACGTATGCTGCCGATTTTGAAATTGTCCTAACCAGTGGAAATATCATCAAAGGACTAATAATATCTTCTGTGATCGGATTTTTAGCCGGATTTTTACCTGCGCGAACAGCTGCCAAACTTGACCCGGTAATCGCAATAAATTCGGTCTAATTCAAATTAAAAAATAAACTAAC
>WOYI010695968.1_pt1 | contig 32356 bp, 34 predicted proteins | sample 6423411 | NCBI WGS metagenome assembly WOYI01 (sample SAMN13441803, study PRJNA592873) | oil field metagenome | biome: oil field; feature: oil-well bore; material: oil-contaminated soil; isolation source: oil-contaminated soil from oil-well borehole | place: Germany: Wietze | collected 2016-10-18 ...
GGAGGAAAATAAAGAATAAAACTAGGGCATCGTAACCGATAAACGATTACCGAGTTTTAATACCGGTTACGCCTTAAACCGCCCCCTTTTTTTAAACAGCCCTACCAGGGCTAACAACAATATAAACGCGTTGATGCACATCGTCTGCTGTATGTTCACCAGGGACGCGTGAAAAATAATGAAAGCGGCGGCCTGGGCCGCGGCCGACAAAATCAGGTATTTCACGAAACGAAAATCCTGCAAGGCTATAAAATAAATGATCAAGACATATACCACGGCGAAGAGGCTCATGGATAAGCTAAAGAACCGCCCGAGAAGGAGCACGGAAGGAGCGGACGTGCCCGTCAATATCTTCAAAAAGAAACCGGGCATCAGGTTGAAAACACCGGCACCGACAGCGCTGATAAACAACGTGATAATTATAGACTTCCCCAGGATGATGCCGCTGTCCGCCTTGACGGCGGCCATACCGCTGGTCTTGGGAAGCATCACCAGCGGCACGGCAGAAGGCAGAAAAAGAAATATTTTCCCCGCCATCTGAGCGAATGAATAAACCCCTGCTTCGGCGGGCGGAAAAAGTGATTTAACGAATATCATGTCCGCGGTAACCAGAAAGGTAAAAAGAAAGAGGCTGAACGAAACCGGCAGTAGATATGAATAGAACATCCGGCGCACGGACACGGAGGCCTCTCCGCGCATCGCGACGGATGGCCTTTCCGACCGCAGAGGAGAAACAGCAGCCTTGGCCACGAATACGGTCGTAAGGAGCGACAGGCATACGGCGAAAAGGACGCCCGGGACACCGGCTCCGAGATAAATAAAAAGAACCGCCGAGACGACTTTCACCAGGCCGGTCGCGCAGTTGGCGAAACAGAACCAGCCGAACATCTCCAGCCCTTGAAGTATTCCCAGCGCCACCGGGCTCAACCAGGAAAGCAGCATCATCAAAGCCAAAATGTGCATCTGTACCGGCGATGAAAGCTGAAGAATGGATTGTATCTGCCGGCCCGCGAGAAGAACCGCGGCAAAAGTTACCGCGCCGGCCATAAGGGACAGTAACAGGTATTCCCTGAAAAGCGCCTTTATCTGAGGCAGGCCTCGGCCGCAGGCGCGCGCGGAAGCAGTCTGAGAAACCACTGCGGTCTGCAAGGTGCCGGCCGGGATGGCAATCAGAAAAAGCACGGACAGCAATGAATTAACGGCCGCGAAGTCTTCCGGGGAAAGTTGATGGGCGGCGACGATCTGGTAAAGAAGATGAAAAGTATTCGCCACGAGCGTCCCCGAAAAAACCAGGACGATGCTCACGAAGAAGGAACTGTTTATGGAAAGGAATAAAGAAGAAGCCAAAGCGCGGATCGAAAAAAGGATCGTTTCCAGTTTCGGCATTTTCAGGCTTGTGTGTGGTGAACGGCTCTATGGCCCGGCAATCATACCGGTATCACGTCCGTTTACTGAAGTTTGAGAAATCGTCTTTTACCGACTTTCAGTATCCCCTCCCGGGAAAGAAGCGTGTCCTCCGAAGCCAACTTTTCACCGTTCAAGCTGACTCCGCCCTGTTCAAAGAGACGCCTGGCCTCGTTCTTGCTGGCGGCGAGGCCGTTGGCGATGATCACGTCCATAGCGCGTTCACCGCCCGAAGGCAGCTTATACACCGGCGTATCCTGCGGCGCTTCCCCCCGGCTGAAAACGCGGCCGAACTCTTCCGCCGCGGTCTCGCCGGCCTCTTTACCGTGATACTGCGCGGTGATGGTCTTTGCCAGCAGCACCTTGGCGTCGCGGGGATGCAGCGCCCGCACGGAAGCCATATCCTCGTCCGTCAAAAGCTCGAAATACTTGAACATAATTCCGTCGGAGACCGACATCAGCTTGCCGAACATATCGGCGGCAGGCTCGTTTATGCCGATATAATTGCCGTATGACTTGCTCATCTTCTGTACGCCGTCCGTTCCCTCCAGAAGCGGCATGGTGATCACCGCCTGGGAAGGCTGGCCGAAATCCTTCTGCATATCCCTGCCCACAAGCAGATTGAATATCTGATCGCTACCCCCCAGCTCTATGTCGGCCTTCAATTCCACGGAATCATACCCTTGTAAAAGCGGATACATAAACTCCAGAAGCGATATATCCTGGCCGCCGGTATAACGGGTGCGAAAATCCGACCTTGCCAGCATCTGGGAGACGGTGGCATGCGAAGTAAGCTCGAGCATGTCGTTCATATTCATTTTATCGAACCAATGGGAGTTGAAGACCACCTCGATCTTGTCCAAATCGAGCACGCGGGAAACCTGACTGCAGTAAGTAGCGGCATTCTCCCTGACCTCTTCCTGTGAAAGCTGTTTCCTAAGCTGGGAGCGTCCGGTCGGGTCGCCGATGCGCGCGGTGAAATCTCCGATCAGAAACTTCACCCTGTGCCCCATCTCCTGGAACATTTTCAGTTTGCGCATAAGAACGGTATGGCCGAGATGCAGGTCGGCGGCCGTGGGGTCGAATCCCGCCTTGACTATGAGCGGCCGCCCCTCTTTCAGCTTCAGACGCAGTTCCTCCTCGGAAACGATGTCCACCGCCCCGCGCTTGATAAGCTTCAGCTGTTCTTCGATATTCGGCATGGTTATGCAAGTCCGCAGTCGATAGTCCACAGGCCACGGATAAAAAACAGGATGATACACCTCATCTGTTCTTAAAACTATGGCCCATAGACTGATCGACTATGGACTGTTTTATATTTATATTTTCGACGTGAGCCCTATTTTCCCCTGCTCGGTGTCGACTTTTATTATCTTAACCTGCAGTTTATCGCCGACTTTAAGCTGGGCCGAAGCCTCTTTGTCTATCTCGTTGGCGTAAACCAGCCCTTCCAGTTCCTCCTCCAGCTTCACGAAGACGCCGAAATCGTTGATGGTGACCACTTCGGCCTCCAGCACCGTTTCCAGCGGGTATTTTGCGGCTATCTCCGGCCAAGGATTATCCTGCATTTGTTTAAGCCCAAGGGTGATGCGGTGGCTCTGCGTATCCACGGAGAGTATCACCACTTCCACTTTCTGGCCTTTTTTCAGCAGGTCCTGCGGATGGCTGATGCGCTTGGTCCAGGACATATCCGATATGTGGATCATCCCTTCCAGGTTGCCGTCGAGCTCGATGAAGGCGCCGTAATCCGTGAACCCGCGCACCTTGCCCTGCACTTTGATGCCGGCAGGATATTTGCTTTCGGCTTCGGTCCAGGGGTTCTGTTCGAGATGTTTGACGCTTAAGGATATCCTGCGGGCGTCGCGGTCTACGTTCAGCACCTGCGTCTCCACGGTATCACCCACGGCGAACAATTCGCCGAGATTGGTCACCCTTTTCGACCAGGAAACTTCCGAAACGTGTATCAGACCCTCGATTCCCTTCTCCAGTTCCACGAAAACACCGTAAGGAAGGATATTGACGATCTTGCCCTTGAGCTTGTCGCCGGCTTTATACTTGGTGTCCACGTCCTGCCACGGATCCGGAAACCGCTGTTTCAGGCCGAGAGAAACCTTATTGGCTTCCTTGTCGAAGTTCAGGACCATTATGTCTATCTTGTCTCCGATAGCGACCACTTCCGAAGGATGGCTGATCTTCGACCATGACATATCGGTTATATGCAGCAGGCCGTCCACGCCTCCCAGATCCACGAAAGCCCCGAAATCGGTGATGGCCTTGACGGTCCCGGTGTGTATCTCGCCGATCTTTATCTCCTGCCAAATCCTGGCCCTCGCCTCTTCCTTCTCTTTCTGGACGGCGTCGCGCCTGGAAAGTATTATGCTCCTGCGCAGGTTGTTTATCTTTATAATTTTGAACTTGAACTGCCTGCCGAGAATGTCTTTTTCGAACATCCCTTTAAATGCCGACAGCGAAGCGGGCAGGAAACCTTCGATCCCGTTGACGTCCACCAGGAATCCTCCCTTGACCTTTCTGTTCACCGTCCCTTCTATCAGGTCGTTCTCCTTCGAGTTCTTTATGATCTTGTCCCATCCCTGCATCCTGGTGACTTTCTCCCTGGAAAGCATCATGATGCCCTGTTCGTTCTCCAGTGACTCTATCAGGAAATCGAGCTCTTTTCCGACCTGGAGGTCGTCCTGGTTGAATTCGTGCGCGGAGACCAGCCCCTCGGACTTGAATCCCACGTCCACGAACACTTCCTTGTTCTTTACCGAGACTATCCGGCCGGATACTATTTCCCCTTCACGGATGAGCTTTATACTTTCGTTATAAAGTTGTTCGAGATTAAGCTTTGTTTCCGTCATTTTGATTTTCCTTGTTATGTTCCGACTTCCTGTTAAACCTTCCGCCCGAAACTGTTTCCCGTTCCCGGCATTCTCACGCGTTTTCTTTTATGCATCCGATTACTTCTTCTATCAGCCACGAAGGAGTAGATGCACCGCTGATCACCCCTATGCTTCGCGCTCCCTTGATCTTATCCGCGAGGTTCCCGGCCGGTTTCTCGACCAGGTGTGTGTTACCGTTTACCAAAGTTCCTATCTCAGCCAGTCTCCTGGTGTTGGCGCTCGTGGCAGAACCGATGACCAGCATCAGTTCTACCTGCGCCGCCAGCTTCTTCGCCTCTTCCTGACGGCCCGCCGAATCACGGCAAACGGTATTGCAAATGTCCACCTCCTTTACCAACGGATTTTTCTTCAGGATCACGCCCACAATCCCCAGGAATCTGTCTTTCGACTGAGTCGTCTGGGAAATGATGCCTATCTTGCCGGAAGTAAAAAGTCCTTCCGGAACCTGTTCTTCGTTCTCGATTATGATACAGCCGGGAGCGGAATCCTTCAACGCTTTAATTTCGGCGTGCTCCGTTTCGCCTATGATCACTACTTTCCGTCCGCGCGCGCAGAGGTCGCGGCAAATCCTTTTTACCGAAGCCACGTGCGGACAGGTAACGTCCACCAGCTTGAGGCGTTTCCCGGCGGCGGATGTTATCACGCTTTCCGGTGTGCCGTGCGACGGCAGTATAAGGACCGACCCCTCCGGTATGCCGGCAACCGATTTGGCGACCTTCAACCCCAACCCCGAGAGCTTACGCATGGCTTCCGGATTATGAATAACCGGCCCCAGCGAATAGACATCCCTGCCGGGATTCTCCGCGAGCGTCCTTTCCGCGATCTGCACGGCGCGCTTCACGCCTTTGCAAAAACCGGTATTCTGCGCGATGACGATCTTCACGGCGGAACGCTTCATTTGAGCCTCTCGATCTCCGCCATTATATTGTCGGCTATCTGCTGATACGGGAGCGCGGGATCCACGGTAAAAGACTTGCCGTATCTGACGGTGACCCGCACCGGACGGAAAAACCTGGCTCCTTTGGGAAACGCCTTGTCCGTCCCGGAGATAAAAACCGGCACGACCGGAACACCGAGTTTCGCCGCCAGAAAACCTATACCCGGCTGAGCGTTCCTCGAGCCGCGGGTGCCTCCGGGAAAAAGCAGGACTCCTTTTCCCGAGCGGACCAAACGCATAGCCGATTTTATAGCGCGCGTGTCTCCCGCCTCTCTGCGCACCGGAAACGCGAGCACACCGCGCAAAAAAGCCCCGACCAAAGGGTTGCGGAAAAGCGATTCCTTGGCCATATAATGCACCGGGCGCAGTATCGAGGAGCCTGCGGCCAGAGGATCCAGATAGCTTTCGTGGTTGCATGCCAGGAGAAACCCGCCGGCTGCCGGAACATTCTCCGTGCCGAAAGTCTTGACCCGAAAGCATACTACGAGGAACCAACGGCTCAAAAGCCGGCAGACGCTGTAGATCATATTATTTCGAAAGGATCATCCTGCGGCCTTCCGCCAGCAACTCTTTCGACCGCTTCAAGCTTTTGCTTTCGGCGTAAATACGCATTATCGGCTCCGTCCCCGAACCCCTGAACATAAGCCAACTGCCGTCATCGCAGATCAACTTCAATCCGTCGTAATCCTTAGCCAGCGTTACCTTCCTTCCACAAAGACTGCCGGTAGATTTGAAACGCATCACGTCCGCGTTCAGGCCGCTCTCCAGCTTCATATCGTCCCTCAAATAATAATATCGTCCGTATTCCGTCTCCATCTCCCGCAGAATGGCGAGCATATTCTTTTTACGGCAGGCCATCATCTCAAGCAAGAGGAGACCCGCCAGGGTCCCGTCCCTTTCCGGAATGTAATTCTTGAAACCCATTCCGCCGGCTTCTTCACCTCCGACCAGGATGTCTTCTTTAAGCATCAATTCCGAAATGTATTTGAAGCCCACCGGGGTCTCGTAAAGTTTCAAGTTCAGCGACGAACAAACGTTGTCCATAAGGTTGGTGCCCACTATGGTCTTCACCACTCCGCCGCTCATACCGCGGTCCTGTATCAGATGCAAGACAAGCAGGCCGAGAACTTTCTGCGGGATGATGAACTCTCCGCTGCCGGCAAAGGCGGCTATGCGGTCGGCGTCCCCGTCAAGCACCAGTCCCAGGTCGAACTTTCCCTGTTTTATGAATTTCTGCGTTCCCAGAAGGTTCTCCAGTACCGGTTCCGGCCTCAAACCGCCGAAGGAAGGATTGACCTCCCGGCGCAAAAACTTCAGTTCCACCGCGGTCCCTTTCAACACGTCGGCGATAAAACCGTTGCCGCTTCCATGCATAGAATCCATCACCACCTTAAATTTCCTTTTCTTCAACAGCTTCAAATCCACGTATTTACGCAAAAAAGCGACATAATCGCCGGTAAAATCGGCCTCCTCTATCTTCCCTTCGGCTCCGGCGTTAGGCTGCTCCGGCTCTTCGAGTATTTTTTCCACCTCCGAAGTTACATCCACTCCGGCGGCGCCCCCGGCTGCGGTTTTTATCTTGATGCCGTTGTAAGCTGCCGGGTTATGGCTGGCGGTAATCATCACGCCGGCGGTAAACCCGCGTTTTTTCACGGCATAGCTCAGGGTCGGAGTGGGTACGGCACGGTCAGAAACCACCACATTCACCCCGTTGGCGGACAGGACCTCTGCGACGGCCGCGGCGTAACGATCGGAAAGGAACCGGGTGTCGTATCCGACCGCGATCGCCGTTTTGCCTCCGGAAAGCCTGTTGTAGTAAACGGCTATCGCGCGGGCCACCTTGCGCACGTTGGCGAAGGTGAAATTATCGCTGATAATGCCTCTCCATCCGTCAGTCCCGAACTTGATCTCCTTATTTTGCATTTCTTATCCTTTCTATAGCCGCTTTAACGTCCGATGCCCCGAAAATATACGAACCGGCGGCAAGGATGTCCGCCCCTGCCCTGATCACCCGGCCCGCGACTTTATCGTTTATACCACCGTCCACGGATATCTCCCCGCTGAAAATCCCGCGCAATTCCGCCACCTTATCAAGCGCGCCGGGGATGAATTCCTGCCCGGCAAACCCGGGATTCACGCTCATCACCAGCACAAAATCCGTGTACTGGAGGTATCCTTTTATCATATCCAGCGGCGCGGAAGGATTCAGCGAAACGCCCAGGCGCCTGCCGGCGGAACGAGCCGTCCCGCTCATGAAAGCGAATTCCTTCTCTGACACGGTTTCCGCGTGCACGGTTATGATATCGCTGCCCGCGCGGATGAAATCGTCGAGAAAGAACCCGGGATTATCTATCATCAAATGCACGTCCAGCGGGATCTTCACTGCTTTACGCAGCGACTTCACCACCGGCGCGCCTATGGTAATGTTGGGGACAAAATGCCCGTCCATCACATCCACATGCAGCAGGTCGGCGCCGGCCTCTTCGACGCGCCGGATCTCGCGGTCAAGCCGGCTGAAATCCGCAGATAATATGGAAGGAGCTATTTTAACGGCCATATTCTTAAACCTATCTTTATTTTCGTCTCGCCAGAGTTTCAATGGCGGACGCAGTGCGCTGTAAAAAACTTATCAAACAGCCACCACCCCTCCTGATCCTCCTTAGTTATCACCCCTCTTAATCCTCCTCAGTTGCCACCCCTCCTTCATCCTCCCCATCAAGGGGAGGAAAAATTGGAGGTCCCCATTCGGGAGGAAAGATTGGGGGTATCCATTGGGGAGGAAAGATTGGAGATCCCCATTCGAGAAGAGAAATCGGTGTTCCCCATTCAGGAGGAAAAATCGGTACAGTACCTTGTTAAAATTTATTTCTTTGTGCTTACTTTCCCAAAGCCATCTTATTGTAACATATTGTCATTAGAAACGTTGTGCGTATTTCAGTGCGTTGATTATCTTTGATTTCAAGTTAGTTCAACGCATCTTCTCGAAGATAAAACCATTAAATTAAGCCGTTTTCTAACAGAGTACTGTCGCTATTACTCATTCGAAAAGAAAGATTGTTTGAACTCTATTGGTAACCGTAGCCGAGAACCGAAACGAGCTTCGTTACCGTAACCGTTGCCGAATTAAGTATCGTGTCCCCGGAATAGAATACTAAATATAAAGCCTGTTCGTTACTATGTACCTGTAAACCGCCTCCGGCAGAAAATAACGCACCTGCAATCCGTTTTTTCTACGCGTTCGTATCTCGGCGGCGGAAATATTCACCGTTCTTATCCGCACAGAAGTCACACCGGGGACCATCTTTCCCGGCGCCGGGTATCCCGGCCTGCCGGCGACCACGAAAGTCACCGCCTTTATAAGACTGCGGTATTCCTTCCACGTCTTCAGATCGGGAACAAGGTCCGAACCGGCGATGAAAAACAACTCGTCGCCCGGATACCTGCGCCCGAAAGCGTTCACCGTATCTATGGTATAGGATATCCCCCGTCTGCGCAGTTCGATATCGGAAACGCTGAAAAAAGGGTTCCCACGCACGGCAAGCTTGAGCATATTCAGCCTGTGTCTTGCCGGCAAAAGGCCGTTCGTACCCTTGTGCGGCGCCCGGTATGCCGGGACGAAAATCACCCTCTCCAGCCCGAGTTTTTCTTTTATCTCTTGCGCGAGTATCAAATGCCCCAGATGCACCGGGTCGAAGGTTCCGCCGAGTATACCGGTTTTCATTCCCTGACCTGCCCGTTGCCGAAAACCATGTATTTATATGTGGTCAATTCTTCCAGGGCCATCGGCCCGCGCGCGTGCAGTTTATCGGTAGAAATACCTATCTCCGCTCCCATGCCGAACTGGTAACCGTCGGTGAAACGCGTGGAGGCGTTGACGTAAACGCAGGCGGAATCCACCCTGCGCAGAAAAATGAGCGCGTTAGCGTAATTCTCGGTCACGATGGCGTCGGAGTGGTGCGAACCGTACTCGTTTATGTGAGCCGCCGCCTCGTCCACCCCGCCGACAACTTTCACGGAAAGTTTCAGATCCAGATATTCAGTCCGATAATCCTTCTCGGAGGCTTTAACGGCAGTCTTGACAATGGCGCGGGCCTTTTCGCAGGCGCGCAATTCCACTCCCGCCGCGCGGAAAAGTTTCGCCATGCCGGGGAGGAAACGCCCGGCGATATCCTCGTGGACCAGCATGCACTCCATGGCGTTGCAGACTCCCGGACGCTGAACCTTGGCATTATAACAAACGCGTTCCGCCATGTTCAGGTCGGCGAACTCATCCACGTAAACATGGCATATGCCTTTATAATGCTTTATCACCGGGATAAGAGAATTCTCCGTCACGTAACGTATCAACCCCTCCCCGCCGCGCGGGATGACCACGTCTATGAAATCGTTCATCTTCAACAACTTCTCCACGGCCCGGCGGTCGGCGGTCGAAACCATATTCACCGCGCCTTCCGGTATCCCCCGCACGCGCAAGGCTTCTTTAAGCACGGAATAGATACGCAAGCTGCTGCGCAGGGCTTCACTGCCTCCCCTCAGGATGACGCTATTGCCGGACTTGAAACACAAACCGATGCAATCCGCGGCCACGTTCGGCCTTGACTCGTAGATTATCGCTACCACCCCGATGGGAACCCTGACCTTGTGTATCCAAAGGCCGTTCGGCCTCTGCCAGGCGGAAATCACCCTGCCCACCGGATCCGGCAAAGCCGCGACCGCGCGCAGGGAATCGGACATTTCTTTGACGCGCCTACGGTCAAGCGCCAGCCTGTCGAGCATCGCCGCCGGAAGTTTCGTCCGGCGCGCCGCCGTTAGGTCCCGGCGATTGGCCGCGATTATGGAATCCGCTTCTTTTTCCAATGCCGCGGCCATGGCGTTCAAGGCGCCGTTCTTAACCGTCTCCGAAAGCCCTGCGACGGCGAACGAAGCCTGCCTGGCTAACGCCGCCAGCGCAGCTATTTCACAATCCTGTTTTCCGCTCATAGAATGACTATGTCGTCGCAATGCACGGCCTCCTTGGAAAACCGTTTACCCTTTTCTTTCGAGACCACTTCCGCCGCCAGCGCGGCCCTGCCGCGGGCAAAATCGTTATTTCCCCTGTCGGAAATACAAACTATGTCCCCGGGACGGAAAGCCCCTTCGCTGCCGACGATCCCCACGCAAAGCAGACTCTTGCGGGAAAGCAGGGCTTTCTTCGCCCCGTCGTCCACTATAAGCCTGCCTTTAGGCCGGGAACCGAAGGCTATCCAGCGCTCCCTGGCCGCCATCCGCCCTTTTGAAGGAAAAAAAATCGTCCCAATGGAACGCGGGTCTTCGACCGCGAGCTTGACCGTGTTCTTACCGCGCCCGTTGGCTATCACGTAAGTTATCCCGGACTTCATGGCGATAGCGGCGGAATCAAGTTTTGTGATCATCCCTCCCACGGAGGAACGATTGCCGGTAGGGGCTGCCACTTTCCTGATCTCGGGGGTAATAACGTCCACCTCGCGGATGACGCTTTTCCTGTCTTCACCGAGAAGCCCGTCGACGTCGGAAAGGTTCAAAAGCAGGTCCGCGGAAAGCATACTTGCCACCAACACGGAGAGCCTGTCGTTATCGCCGAACTTTATCTCGTCCACCGAGACGGTATCGTTCTCATTAACCACCGGGACTATCCCGAGATGTAACAGCTTTTGCAGGGTCGTCTTGGCGTTAAGATAACGCCTACGCTCCACAAAATCTTCCCAGGTAAGCAGGACCTGCCCGCACAACAATCCGCAGGAGGAAAACGCCTGCCTGTAAATGTTCATCAACTCGTTCTGCCCCACGGCGGCCGCCGCCTGCAGAAGGGAGAGTTCCTTCGGCCTGGAGCGCAGGCCAAGCCTGGACATGCCGAACCCGATGGCTCCGGAAGAGACCAATACGACCTCGGTCCCGGATTTCACGATCGAGGCCGCCTGTCGCGCGATATTCTTCAACGCGCCCGGCGCAGCCTCCCTGCTGCTTTTATCGGCATAAAGCAGGCTGCTGCCTACTTTAACGACTACGCGTTTTGAGCTTCCTTCGGATGGCTTCAATCAACTCCTCCAGCCCCTGCCGGTTCAACGCCGAAACCGGATAAACCTTTCTTTTCACAACGGCGCAGAATCTGCGCAGGTTCCCTGCCGACTGTTCGCAATCCATCTTGTTGGCCGCGATCACCTGCGGTTTACGTCCGACGTCCCGGCTGTATTCTTTTAATTCGCGGTTTATGACCTCGTAATCGCTCAAAGGGTCCCTGCCGTCCGTCCCGGACATATCGATGATATGCACAAGCACCTTGGTCTTCTCAATATGCCGCAGGAACCTGTCTCCCAGGCCTTTTCCATGAGAAGATCCCTCTATCAAACCCGGGATATCCGCGATGACGAGAGATTCTTCACCCTTGCGCACTATACCCAGGACCGGGGTCTTGGTAGTGAAAGGATACGGCGCTACCTTCGGATGGGCGTGCGAGACGGCTGCAATGAACGTGGATTTACCGGCATTGGGGAAGCCGACAAGCCCGGCGTCGGCCAGTAGCTTAAGGTCAAGAATCAGTTCTTTTTCTTCCCCCGGTATCGGCGGCGTAGGGTCGGCTTTGTGCTGGTTCCCGTTGCCGCCGCGTCCGCCTTTGGCCACGATAACGGAATCGCCGTCATAATCAAGGGTGCGTAAAAGGCATCCGGTAGCGGCGTCGGTAATCGTGGTCCCGCAGGGAACGCGGATGACGACAGCCTCGGCGTCGCCGCCTTTCTTGTTCTTGCCGGAACCGTTGCCTCCGTGTTTACCGTAAAAATGCGGATTATACCGGAAATCAAGCAGGGTATAGAGATTTCTGTCGGCGGTAATTATGATATCGGCGCCTCTGCCCCCATCGCCTCCGTCGAATATACCGTACCTGGTATATTTGTCGGTATAAACGCTGCGGCAGCCTTTTCCGCCGGTTCCGGCTTTGACGTATATCTTAGCTGTGTCGATGAACATACAATTACAGATTATAGGCGATAGGCAATAGTCTAAAGATTCAGATAACCCCGAAAACCCCAACCAATTATACTTTAGGCCTTGATCCCGGTTATCTTGAGCCGTGTAAGCTTCTGCCGGTGGCCTTTCAAATTATCCGAAGACTTACGGCGACGGTACTTATATATAAGCTTCTTGTCGTCTTTTACCTGCGCCAGCACTTTTGCGCTCACGGCGGCGCCTTTTAAATAGGGCCTGCCGACTTTGACGCCTTCTTCATCAGAGACCAGGAGCACCTTATCTATCGTGACATCGCTGCCTCCGGCAATCTCTATCTTTTCCACCTCGATCACGTCATCCTTGCCGACGGTATATTGCTTGGAACCTACTTCCACTATCGCATACATTTCTTACGCCTCCTTGACACAGTTTCCCCGGCCGGCGCCGCGTATCATTGCAAGCCGCCTGTCCGGAGTGGATTTTCCTTTCAGGAACCCTGGTTATATCTTCTTCACTGTAAATTGTTTATTATACAAGGTTTTACGTAAAGGTCAAGACTTATATACTCGATCGCTGTCTCGGGTGAATTGTAACTCCGCTGTCTCGTTCCTTTTGCCCGGCTATAACGCTATGAGAACTTTATCTCCTCCACGTGCGCGGCCGGATTGGAGATCAGGTTTATGCGCGTGCGGAACTTGCGTTCGATAAAAGCCAGCGTATTCTTGGATTTCATCATTTCGTCTATTACCGCCGGATTCACGGTTATGTTGACCTCCGCAGCCGGAACCTCCTTCAGGCGTTTCTTCATATCCTTGAAGGCCCTGATGGCCACGGTGACCGCGGATTTGACCCTGCCGCGTCCCTGGCAATAAGGACAAATCTGGTATGAAAGGGTCTGCACGGTATTGTGCACCCTTTCCCTGGTCATCTCCACCAGGCCGAACTTGGATATGCCCAGCAGATCGTATTTGGCCCCGCCCTTGCTCAGGGCGGTCTCCAGCGTCTTAAGCACCTCCCTGCGGTGATGCTCTTTCATCATATCGATGAAATCTATAACGATGATGCCTCCCAGGTCGCGCAGTTTAAGCTGGTGAGCCACTTCCAGCGCCGCCTCGCAGTTTACCTTGAAAGCGGTATCCTCCTGATTAAGGTTCTTGTTCTTGAAACCTCCGCTGTTGACGTCGATCACCACCAGCCCTTCCGTAGGCTCGATGATTATATACGCCTTGGAATTAAGATAAACGGTGGGTTCGAACATCTTATTCACCTGCCGCTCCATGTCCTTGTCGGCGAACAAGTCTATGCCTCTGTAAAACTCTATCTTTCGTCCGGGCGACGACATGAAAGTGCGCATGAACCTCTGCAGGCGGAAGAATTCATTCCTGGAATCCACTATTATCTTGCTCACTTCATCGTTGAAAGAATCCCTTATGGTGCGGAAAATCAGGTCGTATTCTTCGTGGACCAGCGCCGGGGCAGGAGTGGAAGCGATAGCCTGCTCCATTTTACGCCAATGCCTGATCAGGAAATTCGCGTCTTTAAGAAGTTCCTGCTGGGTTTTGCCGGCAGCGGCCGTCCTGACTATGAAACCGACCTTCTCCTTATCCTTGATCTCGGAAAGCACCTGGCGCAGGCGTTTCCTTTCGGCGACATCCACCAGCCTGCGCGATACGCCTATCAACGGCTCCTGCGGCATAAGCACAAGGAACCTTCCGGCCACGCCGATATGACAGGACAACCTGGGTCCCTTATTGCCGAACGATTCTTTCACCACCTGCACGAGTATCTCCTGCCCTTTCTTTATGGAGCCCAGCAGGGTAGATGCGCTCTTGCCGCTGTGATGTTTGTTGTGCCTGCCTCCGCGGCGTTTATTATGCTGTTGTTGCTGCTGCTGTTCAACCGCCGGAGGGTTATCCGATTCCAGGACATCGAAAGAATATTCTATCTCCGAGAGATAAAGGAACCCTTTCTTGGGCAGGCCGATGTCCACGAAGGCCCCGCCGATCGAAGGCAGCACGGCGTCGATCCTTCCTTTGTAGATATTGCCGACGATCGTCTTATCCTGCGGCCTTTCGATGTAAAACTCATCCAGTTTCCCGTCGGCCACGATGGCCACCCGCCGCTCCTGCGGTTCTGCGTTTATTAAAATCTCTTTAGGCATTTTCCTTTCAAGTCCCTTCCCGTTTTACGCGCCCGCGCCGCCTGAAGGCCGTTAAGCTGCGGAAAACATTCGCTTCTTTTCCCGGATGGACGCCCGCGATAAGCGGGTTCATCTCAAACCAAGACCGCGTTTTTTATCCTGATACCTTCCGGCAGCTGCGCCTGCAGTCTCCGGCAAAAATCGTCACACCTGACGAACATTGTAAGGACGACAACGGCTTCCTCGCCGTCGCTCTCCAGGCCGAGCTTTAGCGCCCTGGCAATGCTCAGTTTGACGTGTGGATTAAAACCTTCCGACATTTTCAGCGGAAAATCCGCCCTGCGCATAGCCCGCATAAACAGGCGCATCAGGTCAAGATGGGAAATGAACCGCATCATTCCCTTCTTGCTGAAAACAAACTTCATCTTGTAATTCATACCATCTGCCTTTTTCAGGGCGACTATCCGGCCGGCTGGAGGAAACAGTTTGGCCGAGGCGGAGGGCCAATCCTACGGTTCCTTCGCGGGACCCTTATCGGTTCCGTCTATTTCCATGCTTTTCTCAATCCTGGTTATCTCTTCCTGCGAGAAATTGTTGTCTTTTATTATATTCGCCGTAATGAATATTAGCAAATCCATTTTTGCCATATCGTAGGTTTCCCTGCTGAAAAGCAGCCCCAGAAGGGGTATCTTGCTCAAGAAAGGCACCCCCTGCCTGGTCTTTATCTTAACGTCCTTCAGCAGGCCTCCGATAACGATGGTGTCTCCGTCGTTCATCAGTATCCGCGTTTCCGCCTCTCTGGTCTCGATTATGGGATACTGCGCCACTCCGGTCCCCCCCAGAGTGCTGGTATAAGAAGTCACCGCCGGATGGACCACCATGTTCACGCAGTCGTTCGCCCCTACCTGCGGAACCACGTTAAGCTGAATGCCGATATCCTGGTAATAGTCCAAAGTTACCGTAGTGACGGTGGCGCTGGAAGATGAGGATGTGGTATCCTGTTTCAATATAGGGTATCTTGTTCCAACCAGTATGGTAGCCTCCTGGTTGTTCAGCGCCATTATGCGGGGCGCGGAGAGCGTATTGGTGCGCGAATCTTCTTCCAGCGCGTGCAGCATCACCTCGAATTCCGTACCGTTAAGCTTCTGAAAAAGCAGCTGCAGGCCGGTATTATAATAGGTGGACGTGGAACTTATCTTCCCGGTTATCTCGCTGGCAAGCGGATTGAAACCCGAAGGCGAAACCTGGGAGCTCAAGTTATGTCCTCCCAGTCCATAGGAAGAACTGCCTGTGTAGGTATTCACCGAAGGGTCGGTCGCGCCGTTAGTCCCTGTCCCGATGTCTATGCCGAGATCGCGCAGAGTGTCGCGGCTGACCTCCACTATGCGCGTCTGTATCATTACCTGCTGCGGCATCACATCTATCTGGACGATCACCTCATCTATCTTGTCAAGCACCGGCGGGATATCGCTGATGATCAGAGTTTTGGAACGGCCGAGTTTCTCCTCCGACACGCGCTTGCGTTTCCCGAGGGCGTCGCTGCCGAACTCCCAGCCGGCCTGTCCGGTCATCTCCAGAACGGTTATTTTTCCGCGCGCGGAAAGCTGCGGCTCAAGCGCCTTTTTCGCGTCCTGGGCGTCGAGATACTTCAGCATATAAACATGGGAAACCGTCGGCTGCACCTGGGCGAGCTCAACCTGCTGTTTTTTCTGCGCCGTCAGTTTGTCTATGGGAGCGACGAAAATAATATTCGATTTCTTTTCATAGCCATAGCCGTAAGTCTGGAGAATGACATCCAAAGCCCTTTCCCAGGGGACATCGGTCAGCCTGATGGTAACGTTGCCTATCACATCCGGGGTAGTGACGATGTTCATGCCTGATTTATAGGAAATGATCTTCAGGACGTTGCGGATATCGGCGTCCTTGAAATCGAGCGTGACGTTGGTCGACGCCGAAGCGCCGGTATCGGCGGAAGGCGGCTGCGCGCGCAGCTCGCCGCAGAAAAGCAACTGGCAGGACACCAGCAGGCACGACAAAAACAGAACTCTCAATTCAGCGTTTTTTGAGATTCTCAAAGGATTCCTCCTTTTTCTTCTGCAGCAGCAGCTCTTTCAATTCTCCGTCTTTCATCAGCGTTACTTTATCTTCCGTGATCTTGATAACGCGGTAACCCCGGACGCTGTCGCCCACGCCTGCGACGGCTCCGTTGAGGATCGCCAGCGAAGGGCCGTTCTCGTCATAAATAAGCCCTTCCAGCCTCACTTCGCCCTCCCCTGGGGCGGCCGCAAATTGTATGAGCCTGCCTTCCGGAGTCACCAGAGGAATAAAAGGATCCCTCTTACCCGCGGGCGCAGCCGCGCCTCCGGCCAGGGAAAAGCAGACAACGGCAAGCGGCAGACCCGCGGACAGAAACAGCTTAATACCTTTTATGCCTGTATTTCTCAAACGCCCGCCTCCCCGCTCCGTAATTCGCAGACTGCCGGAAAACCGCAAGTCTCATTTATAGACATAAACCTTCAACAACAGGTCGATATCCTGCAGTGTATAATCATTTTTGCTGCGGCGTATCTTCAAATCCTGTATCTGCACAAAATACCGGCCGTTCTCGAGTTCGTTTATGAACTTCACGGTATCGTAAAACCTGCCGGACAATTCCAGGGATATGTTCACCGCCGGCAATTTGGCCGCTGAAGAAACATCTTTGGGCGGCGCCGCTTCCCCCTGCGGGACTACCTGCATTATCTTAAGATTGTTCCGCAGTGAAACGTCGGAAATATCCTTTAACAGCCGCGGCAGGTCGCCGAATCTCAAAAGGCGCGCCCGGCTCGTTTCCCTGCCGGTAGCGGCCGGATCCACTGCCGCTGAAGAACGCATCTCTTTGCTGCCGGCGGAAATATCACCGCTAAGTTTATTGACTTTAGAACAGACCCGTTTTAGTTCATCAGTCTGCCTGAACAGCAAGAAAGCGCAATCCGCGTATATTATTATAGCCAGAATAATCCCGGCGAGGAATACTTTTTTTAAATCCGGCGTTTCGTCCCAGTCTATATTGCGCAGAGGATTATTCATTTACGCGCCGTCCTCTGAAGTGGAGCGTTGATAAGGAAATTCATAATTTCGTAACCTCCGGCCGTCTCCCTGTTGACCGCTCCGAGCTCTATTCCGGAAAAACCGGCAGAAAAAACAGCGTCCTCCTTAAGGCCGGTGAGAAAACGATTCAACAGTTCCATTTCCTCGCCCGGCGAGAAAACGGAAGCTTCCAGAATGATCCCCTTATAGGAACAGGTAAGCGTATTGAACCATACGCCCGGAGGAATAACAGCGGCCAATTCTTCCAGCTTTTCCGACCAGTTTATTCTCGACGCGGAAAGCGCGGCCACCGCCCTGCTGTCACTTGAGAAAGATTCCAGTATTTTTTTCTTTTGCTCGAACGCCTTCATTGCCGGAAGCATCTGCTCCCATTTCTGTTCCAGCACCGATAACTGCGCTCTTTTCGAACTAATGGCGAAGAAAAAGAGAACATTCAGAAAGAAAACAAACAGGAGCCCCGCGGCAGATATGGCGGCCAGCAGGCGCGCTGATAAAGTAAAACCCGTTTTCCCCCCGGAAGAGCGGTTTTCCTTATGAAGTTCCTGGGGCAACAAATTTATTTCTATCATAAGAGTAATAACGCGTAACCGGCTTGAAAGCCGGAGATTTCTGCGGTTCGATTAAAACTCGTCTATCGTTTAAGATGCCCTTGTCTTAGTCTTTATTTCCCTCCCCCTGGTAGGGAGCAATAAGGACGATGATACCCTTTCTGCATCTTCCCCTTTGGATGACAAGGAAGATTATCACCCCGTCTAAGTCTCCTTAACTATCACCCCTCCTTCATCCTCCCCATCGGAGGATAGGGAAGATTGTCACCCCTCTTAATCCTCCTCAGTTGCCACCCCTCCTTCATCCTCCCCATCAAGGGGAGGAAAAATTGGAGGTCCCCATTCGGGAGGAAAGATTGGGGGTATCCATTGGGGAGAAAAGATTGGAGATCCCCATTCGAGAAGAAAAATCGGTGTTCCCCATTCAGGAGGAAAAATCGGTATTACCCATTCGAAAAGAAAGATTGGTTGAACTCTATTGGTAACCGTAGCCGAGAACCGAAGCGGGCTTCGTTACCAGAGCTGTTAACCGAATAATTAAGTATCGTGTCCCCGGAATACGGCTTACTTTCTTAAAGCCAGTCCCGCGGCAACCGCAAACCCCGACGACCCTCCGGCCGGGAGGATAAGATCGGGCGTAGACGGCGGTTGACGCAAGGGGTCCCAGCTTTCAACCGGCAGTCCCAGCAATTCGAAAAGCTGCTCGATAAAACCCTGCCACCCGGCAGCTTCCCCGCTAAGCTGTATGCCGGAGACTGCGGCGCTGCTCTGGCTTTCGTAATAATCGAACGAGACCCTCAGCTCCATTGCTAATTCAGAAACTGCCTGACCGAAAGCCCTGCCGAAGTCCTCCTGCTTAAGCTGTGATCCTGCCGCGAGCCCGCCGGCGACCGACGCCTGATCAAGAGAAGAAACCAGCGATATTCTCTCCATCATCTTTATGACCCCCTGGTGTAGGTCGCGGCTGAGTTTCAGATTCCCGCCGTCCACAATATCCAGGTTGCTGTTGCGGTCTCCGATGTTCACCAGCGCGAAAGTCTTTTTGCCGTAGGCCTGCATGGTGTCCGGGCAGGCCGCGTTGAAAGCGTTAAAAACGGCAAGGCAGTCTATATCTATACAGTTTACCTTTATGCCGGCCTGCTCCGCCATCTCTATTCTCTGATTGACAAGCTCTTTTCGCGCCGCGGCCAGAAGCACCTGCATCTTGTTGTCCGCTTCGGACTGCGAAGAAATTATATGAGCGTCGAAATATACTTCTTCCTGAGGAAAAGGCACGTACTTGGTAGCCTCGAACTTCAAAGCCTGGAACAGCTCTTTTCTGTCCATCCTCGGCATAGTTATATATCGCATAACGACCGAGCTGGAACCGGCTATCGATAAATTGACCCCCCTTGCCTCCGGGAAAGCCGAGACCGCGCGGGAAAGCGCTTCCTGGACTCCGCCGTCAACTATACTTTCCCTGATTGCGCGGCATAATCCTGTCGAAGAGCCGTTGAAAACCGCCTTTACGGCTTTGATTTCCGAGGTCCCTATATCTATCCCCAGGGAACAGCGCGGTCCGCCTTTGAGAATATTGAATAAACCTGCCATTTTCATTACGTCCGCCTTTTAGCTGTTGTCAGGATTTTTCTTTATTTATGCCTCGTCCATCGTGCCTCATACTTCGATTTTTCAATACAACAGCGGCTCTCCCTGTTGTAAAGGCATCTCCTTTTCCGGCGGCTCCTCCTCTTTAACAGGCGCTTCTGCTGCGGCCGTGCCGGGTCCGGAGACGTAAGGCAATATCTTTTCCGCATCCGGCGCGGGAATTACGGGTGTTTGGAACTCTATGCGTTCTTCCGGACGTTCATATCTGGAGACCAAAATAATCACGATTACCGCGGATACCAGACAACAGACGATGAAAAGCGCGGCCAGCAGCTTAAAAAACGAAAGGTTTTTCATATTTCACTCCTCCTGCCACACCGGCCTGCTGTCGAGGCCTGAAATGAATGAAGTAAAATTGGTCATATACGGGAAATACGGCGGGGTCAATCCGGAAAGCATGCGGGCGTCGTAAACGAAATTCCTGCCGTAACCGGAAATGTTGATGTCCCCGCTGAAGGTCCCGAAAGGACCGTAGAAATCGGTTATCGCCCCTCCCAGTAGGGTCGCCGTGCCGCGCGGACTGCCGCTGCTGTAATTATCCACTTCAAAAACCCCATGGGGAGCCATGACTATGCCGTGGATGGAAATATCGTCAGGCGCGCTCGTGCCGATGCGCACATCCCCGCCCCAGGCGAGTATCCCGAGAACATTGGTATAGTTCTCGGCGTTCAGCGTAGGGGACGTATCGTATTGTTCGTAAGTCACGTTGCCGCTTATTACGATGTCCTGTTCACTCGATAGCGTGACCTTACTGTCCTTTTGGACCGTCCCCGAAAAAGCGGTTATACTGCCTTTGTTGTATATCAGGATACCTTCATTCTCCACCCCGTCCGGGACGCCGGCGTATGTCTCGGTGTTCGCCCCGGTCTTGACCGCCGTGGTGGAAGCAGGCAGATCTACCGTTATCTCCTTGACCGTGCCTCCCTGGGCCACCCTGTAGACCGCGTTGCCGTTTGAATTCACGCTCATCGAAACGGAAGCCGATCCGCGTATATATATGCCGCCGGTAAGAGCGCTCCCGTTGTTCGGTACGTATATCCCGTTTTGCCCGGGTTCCGGCATAGTCCCAAGGGCCTGGTTCTTGAGTTCCGACTGCGATATGGAGGATTCAAGGTTTATCTGGTCCTGACCGCGCGAGAATCCGCGGGAGAAACTCGGCACGTCGTAAGGCGGATTGGAAGACGCATCCAGCAGTACCGGCCAGCCGTTATTGTAATAGCGCGCCTTTGTTTGGCTCTGCGTGATCTCCTGGCTAAAAGAAGCCCCGGGATTCTGGGCAAAACTGAAGCGTTCATTGCTGTGCACAGGCCCGTTGAACCTGGTATTGGAGGTGAACCACACCGTGGTGCCTGAAGGTGTCATATGGTGAACCGTGAATAAAGCGAACTTCGCGAAGGTATCGCGCTGGACGCTGAGAGTAAAATTTCCGCCTTTCATTACCAGCCTTTTTGCGATTACGGGGCTGGCCGCGGAAATGTATCCGCGGGAAGAGATATCGTAAGTGTAATAAAAAACGTACTTCTCCCCGCTGGAGGTGTCCTCTTCCGGCGGACGGGAGGCGCGAATAGTGATAACGGCCTCGTAGCCTCCCGGAACACCGCTGTTCAATGCCAGGGGCGTTACGGTCAAAGTCGCTTTGTCTCCGGAAACCGTGAATTTCGTTCCCGAACTGGGGTAGGCAAAATCCCTGAAGAACCCCAGGGCATCGCCCGTGGCTACGTAAGCGTGGAAGGTCGAAGAAGTCCTGATCTGCGAAACCTGTTGTTGCAAGTCGGTCCTTATGCGCTCCCGAATCTCGGAGACGCCGTGGTTTAATCCCGCCTCCGCCAGATAAGCCGCCTGCGAAACATACCGCGATATTTCGCCGGAAGATTTCTCGTTCACAATGCTGGAATAATACACGGCAGTGGCCACAAGGATCGCCGCGATTATGACCATGGTAACAGCCAGCACTATCCCTTTTTTACCTTTGCCCGGCAGAACAGAAAGCATTCTCATCGCGCGTCTCCTTGTATTTTCAGGGACTGCAGTCCATGCTCCATCCGTCAAAACTCTCCGGCTTCCGGCTCCTCAACCACCACTTCGGAGGATAACGACTGCTCGTAATTCCTGACCGCTATCTGTGTGGAAATAGAGAATTCCTCTTCGCTGTCCGCTACGGTCAGAGCGACCTTTACGGAAGGGCAATTCTGAGCGACTGTGCCGCAGGTATGCGAAGAGCAGCCGCTGCACCCGCCGCCGAAATTTATGTTTTCCACCGAATCGGAAACGACGGCGGCCGCCTCGACACCGCGCTTGACCAGTAAACGACCGGGATGCTCCCCGTCCAGTTTGTAGGTAACTTTGGTCAGGGCGGATATCTCCCCATCCTCCATCTGCGGCACGTAAAAGTCTATTCGGCTTCCGGACTCGCTCACCGATATCCCATACGTGCTTTCGCCCAGCGACCATGCCGGACTGGAACCGCGGAGGGCCCTCGCCAGGTTATCTATGATCTTTCGCGCTTCCTGGCGGCAGACCAGCTTGTTCCTTCCCGTGCGCCAGCTCCGGTTGGAACCCAGCAGGCCGGCGAAAGCCACGGCCAGGACCGCGCAGATTATCGCAGCCACGACTATCAACTCCGTTAGACCGTATCCCCTTACGTTCTTCATAAGCTCGAGATAAAAGAAACCGCCTCGACCGGCGAATCAAGCCTGCCGTTATGAGGAGAAACATCCTCTCCCGAATCAAGCCTGCCGTTAAGATTCTTGTCTTCTCCTACGACGATCTGCCCCTTATGCCTGAAACAGACTATCAGGCGCACGCGCCTGAGAGTTTCCTTCGGGTTGTTTCTCAAGAAGTAATCGCCGACTTCAATCCGCCCAACCGCGTCTTGCGCCGGTATACCTTCGATACCGAAGGTAGTGCCGTTCAATGAGGGGATATCCGAGAAATTCATCAAACGGAGTTTCTCCATCTCCGTCTGAAGAGAGTTATTAGCCATCAAATATTTTTCTGAGATATCGGACAAGGCGAACAAGGAAACATACATAGCCAGCATACCGGCGAAGGCAAAAACAAGCACCGCCGAAGCGACAAGGACTTCTATAAGGCTGAAACCTTCTTCAGAACAGGACCGGGTCATCGGCACCTGCGGCCCCCCCCTTCCTGACGCGCACCAGACCGGATTCATCCATGAAGAAGAATCTCCCTTGCAGCAAACCGTAACCGATAGGATTGGCGTTCACGGTAAAGTGATCCGAAGTCACCAGCCTATAAACGAAAGAATATCCCTGTTTTGCCCCGCCGGCCAGCTCGGGATCAATATAAGGAGGATCGACTTTGGGCTGAGACATGTCCGCCATAGACTCGGGATAGTTTTTCATATTGATCAGGTACAACTGACAGGAGTTATTCAACGCCCTCAAATTGCCGAGAGCGGAAGTCTCCATGCCTATTACGCGGGAACGCAGGATATTGGGGACGGCTAACGAAATCAAAACTATAATGATACCGGTAACTACCATTATTTCCACGAGAGAAAAACCTCTGCGTCTATTCATTTTTATCGCAATCCTCCGAAACAAAAAGGTTACCCGTGGCCACGGCGAAGTCTTTGGAGCCGGTTATGCCGCATCTGATGGGAATGGCGGAACAGTTATAACCCGTTTTATCGAGCCTGGAACAAAAATAATTGAACCCGCTCTGCGGCGACTCCATAAGATAATTCCGGTCTATATACGGCGGGGCCCCTTGGGTAAGCAGAGAGAAATCATCGGGATACTGCCCTTCATGTTCCTTGCCGTAATTCTCCAGGCCGGTGGCGATGGTTTTAAGAGTGGCCGCCGCCGCCGCGTTGTTACGGACGACGACCAGTCCTATTATCTTCTCCCCCAGGACGCTCAACAGCAAACTTAGCAATCCTGCGAATATGACCAGGACCAGGAAACTTATTCCCTTTTCGGTTGCTCTCTGCATATATCTTTCCCCGCGCATATATAAATGATGATTACAAAAATTTTAGCATAAAAAATCCATTCCGCAAGATAAAAAAAAAGCGGCGCCCCTAACCGGGGCGCCGCTTGCGACAAACGGCACTTCGTGAATAACGTTTACGAACAGGCATTTTCCTCCAAGACCCCGCCCTGGGTCACGTGGTATGTCTTGGTGCCGGACGCCGTGGAACTCGGGGCGGCCTGCACGCAATAGGCGGTGGATGTCAAAGTGCTGTAGGTATAGCTATATCCCTGGACCGTCTGCCCGCCGTATGCCTTGTTGAGATACGGAGGAGTAGGACTGGTAAGCGATTCTTCGGTGTCGGGATAAGCACCGTTATTGGCGGCGGCGTAAGTCTCCAGCGCCGTTGAGATTGTCCTTAACGTTGCTTGAGCCGCCGATTCATTGGCGGTTATTCGCGCGCGGAGAAGATTGGGGATGGCGATCGCCGCGAGCAACGCTATAATAGCTACTACTATCATGATTTCGACAAGAGTAAACCCTCTCTTTTTCATTTCAAAAGCCTCCTCTCAATAATACTGTTCTCCGGCGGCAGGAAGTAATTTTTAGAACTATGAATGACCCTGCCGTCGTCGTTCTCCCCGGAGGTCCTTCGGCCGGGTAAGAACATTACCATCGGAACTGGCCACCACCTCCTTTCATACTTCCCGGAAATAAACCGGTATTCCAATTTCAGCTCTTCTCCGGTCCCGGAAAGCAGTTATGCATGCCTTTCATATTTCGCTTAAAAAAAACCTATTCTCCCTGCGGCACTCTAAAACCGCGCCTTTATTGAAGACGGAGAATAGGAAAAATGCAAGGCTTTTGCATAAGTAATTATACCACAATTCGATATGATTTTCAATCGCTTATTCTATTTCGAAAGAGATCATCACATTGAACGTCAGCTCGTCATAATCCAGTTCCTTGGGAAAACAGGCAAAGGGAGCGGCATTGACCACGCTGCGGGAAGCGGTTTCCCGCAGATAATTGCTGCCGCTGGACCGCTCATCCAGGACTTTTACCGCCCTTAGCGAGCCGTTACGGGAAACTATGAAGGAAACAAACACCCCCCCCTGTGCGGCGTGTCTGTAATTTTCGTAGGCGGCTCTGCGTATTTTCTCCCGCACTCCGGCGTAATACCCCTGGTAAGTCGGATTGCCTATCCCCTCCGCAGGTAGAACGGCCGGAGGCAAAGTGACCTTTTTCCTGGCTAAAACTGCCTGCGGCTTGAACATATTCGGCCGCAAAGGCCTGTCGGCATTGCGCAGGCGTTCCAAGTATCCGGGCACAGACATTTTTTTATCCAGGACCGAACCGGTGTCGAGAACCGCCCGATTAACGGTGGATGTCTCTTTTACGGGACTGCTCCTCTTTTCTTTTTTCTCCGGAATAAAGGCGGACGGAGGCGGCTTTTTCATATAGACTATTTCCACCGGCTGCCTGGCCGGCGCGGTATTATTGAACAGCGCGGCAGGGAATCCTATGACGGAAATATGCAGCAAAGAAGAAATGGAAAGGCACGCCAGGAATATTTTGTTCTCGAGACTCATATTACCTTACCTCTGCCGTCGGGACCGGCTCAATACTCTATCCCTTTTCTCGCTTTGACGCCTTTGCGAAAGTAATGCTTGACCTCGCGCACCTCGCTTACAAGATCGGCTTCTTTTATCAATGCCGCGGGCGCATTACGCCCGGTCAAAATTATCTCTACGTCTTCCGGCGCCCGGCGCAGTATCGATAATAATTCCTCGAGGTCCAACAGCCCCAGTTCAAGCGCCTGGTTGACCTCATCCAAAATGACCATGCCGAATTTACCGCTCAAAACAGCTTCCCCTGCTCTGCGCAGGCCTCTTTCTGCCGACCTTATATCACCGGCTGAAGGCTTGCCGGTTATGAAACGGGAGCGGCCGGATTGCTCCATATGGACACCTGCCGTTCTTTTCAAAAAAGCGGCCTCGCTGGTACCGCGTCCTTTCAGGAACTGGCAGAAAAAAACGGTCTTCCCGGCTCCTGCGGCACGCAGGCATAATCCGAGCGCCGCGGTAGTCTTCCCCTTGCCGTTTCCGGTATAGATATGGATCATAAATATTCTCCGGGGACACGATACTTAATTCGGCAACGATTACGGCAACGAAGCTCGTTTCGGTTCTCGACTACGGTAACCGATAGAGTTCAACCTGTCTTTCCTCCTGAATGGGGACCTCCAATCCTTCCTCCCCAATGAGGGCCTCCAATCTTTCCTCCCCTCGATGGGGAGGATGAAGGAGGGGTGGCAACCAAGCAGGACTTGGGAGGGGAGACAATAGCCATTTTCGATTCTCGCTCACGGCCGAACTTAACCCGGCAAGCATGGCTCTTTGCTCCCGCCGTCCGCTCTGCGACAGCGCAGTTGTCTCCAGATGAACCTGAAAAATCTTACGGTATCCAGCAAAGGATCTATCTGGCTCTTGGTCCCGCGGTACACCGACTTAACAGGAACTGAAAGTATCTTGCACCCCGACCTCCCCGCCGCCAGAAGCATCTCCGATTCTATCTCATAATTACTGCAGGATAAATTCAACTTCGCCAGGGTAGAAGCGGAAATAAACCTGAAACCGCATTGGCTGTCGGAGATGCGCTGTTTGGTAAGGCAAGAAAGCAGGAAAGACATGAATTTGTTGGTAAGCCAACGTGAAAGAGGCATTTCTCCCGGTCTGGCCATTCGGTTCCCCACCACAAGGTTACCACCCGCTCCGGCGGCCGATAGTAAAGCCGGGATATCTTCCGGAAGATGCTGTCCGTCGCCGTCCATCACTATGACACCGTCAAAGTCCCCCCGTTTCACGTGAGAGAATCCCCGTATAAGGGAAGCGCCTTTCCCCTGATTAACTCCGTTGCGCAAAACCTCCGCCCCTGCCGATGACGCCTCGTTTGAAGTCCCGTCAGAGGAACCGTCGTCTATGACCAATACCGCATAACCGCTTTTCTTGAGAGAAGAGACCAACCAGCGGATATTCTTTTCCTCATTATAAGCCGGTATGATCGCGCATATTTTCACGCGTTCTCTCCTTCGTCTATCCAGTATTTCCTGAAAAGGTACCACTGTTCCGGAAAAAGCCTGACCCATCTCTCTATCACCCGGTTGATTTCACCCTGCAGCAAATAAAGGTTATCCTCAAAAGAACCGGCAGCCGGCGGATAGATCGGTTTTTCAAACATCAAGGTGAACCTGTCATCTTTTCCCCTGACCATACATCCCGGAACGATGGCCGCCCCGGCTTTTAACGCCAGGAAAGCCGGCCCTTGAGGCAGAAGCGCTTTCTTTCCCAGGAAATCGTTTACCGCGCCTCCGTTACGGGTGAATTCCCTGTCGCCCAGTAATGCGACCAGGCCGTTGCCTTTCAACACTCTAAAACATTTACGAAGCGAATTATAAAGAGGAATGACCTTTATCCCCATCGTCTCTCTTTTTTCATCGAAAAAGCGATTCACCTTATCGTTCTTGTGGGGAAGCGCCACAGCCGACAAAGGATACCCCATGGCGGCGACCGTCACTCCGCCCAATTCCCAATTACCGATATGCGCGGCAAGCAGTACCCCGCCTTTGCCTCTTGCCAGGGCTTCATCCACATAATTTATGTTGCGGACGGAGATATTCTTCTCGATAAAATCCCGGTCGAGAACCGCATACCTGAAGAAATCCACCAGATATTTAGCGAAGTTACGGAACACCATTTTTCTGATACGGCGTATTTCTCTTCGGCTTTTTTCCGGAAAGACAGCAGTCAGATTCATTGTCACGGCCTTCCTGTCGGCTCCGGAAAGCAAAAGATGCAGGTCGGAAATGAACACGGCCAGGCCGTATACCGCCTTCAACGGCAGTCTTAAAGCTATGAACTGTCCTGTCCGGTATAAAAGATAAAAAAACATCAGCGCTTCATTCTCCGGGAGAATCCTTTTCGGCCGTAACGCGGGCCGCGAAGATAAAGGAATAATGGATCCTGATTCATGAGCAGCCCGCTGCTTTCCTGCCGCCGCGGAAATCCGGATTGATCCTCTCGCCGCAAATTCCCAGCAGAAAAGCGGCCGTATCCATACTTGCCGACGGTTTGCCGATGCGTCTGGCGTTGGCCGACAGCTCTTTCATCCGCTCCCTGCTGGAGACGACCGCGTTTATGCACTCTCCCGCGGAATCCGCGTCGCTTATTCTTATCGCGGCCTTTTCCTTAAGAAGATACTCGGTATTGCTCTCTTCCTGCCCGGGGATGGGTTTGATTATGGCCATCGGCAGGCCCATCGAAAGTGCTTCTGAGGTGGTTATCCCTCCAGGTTTGCTTACCACCAGATCGCAAACGGACATCAACTCATTAACGTTATCAACGAACCCGAAGACTGCCGTTTTATGTTTCAATGAGGACTTCAGGGCCTGAAGCTTATGGTACAACTTCCGGTTGGTTCCCGTGACGACGATTATCTGAAAATCACTCTCCAGCGCGCGGTCGAGTGAAATAACGGCGCTTTCTATCGGTCCCAGCCCCTGTCCTCCGCCCATAACAAGGATGTTTTTACCGCCGGGGTTGAGGCCGCAGCGCGATAATACGGACTGTCTATCCACTGGCAGGGAGAATTTCGGGTCGAAAGGTATGCCGAACTGCCGTATCTTAGCGGCTGGAACGCCCCGCGCGCACAACCGGGAGTCCACTTCGGATGAAGGGGTTATGTAAAAGTCTATGCCTTCATGTACCCAATACAGATGCGGCACAAAATCGGTCAGCACCGCCACCAGAGGGATGTCATAACCATACCGCAGCTTGTAATCGGCGGTCATGCCGCAGGGGAAAGCCTGGCTGCAAACTATGACGTCCGGCCGAAAAGAATCGAACAGCTTCCGCAATTTAAGGGAATTCATCCGGTAAAAAAGCTCCTGCATCCAGGTCACTTTTCCGGCCACGCCGTCGTTATCGTAGAGATAATCCCAAAGACAAGGAAAGCGCTTTATGACCCCCATATATACGCTGTTGACCACTTTTTCGGCTATGGGATTAGTATAATGAAAAGCGTTTAGGCTCAATATCTCCACCCCGGGATCCGCGAGCCTCAAGGCTTTCTCTATGGCCGCCGCGGCGCTGCGATGCCCGGATACTTTGGAAATATACATTAAGAGGATTCGCTTTGAAGGCATAATAATACTCTCCGGCCTGAATGATTGTTATGATTATAGCATTAAAACGTTTTTTATCAACCCTCCTAATTCCGGGGACACAATACTTAATTATTCTATCTACGGCGGAATTGCGGCGCGTTTAAGAAAAAAGTGGACAAAAAGATCCGTAAGAGTAAAATATTTAATCAACCTGTATACACCGGCCGCAACATATAAATGCGGCTTTTCAATAATTAAAACAGACGGAGCCAGCCAAATGAAAAATAAAACAGCCGCCAGATTCGGATACGCTTTGTCCGCAGACGGAAAATTTTCTATACGAAACTATAATCTTTCCAGGCCGTTCGCGAGCTTCTTCCCCGGCATTGCAGGCAAATACGGCATACCCATGTGGGTATTTTATGTCAACCGCGGGCAGGGCATTTCCAGTTTCGGGATAAAAGACAAAGACCATCCCATACTGGAGTTCTATCCCGCAAATAAAGCCTGGCAGACCACCCCGTTGCTGGGTTTCAGGACTTTCCTGAAGATATCCGCCGGCGGCTCAGGCAAGACGTATTTTTATGAACCGTTCAGCCGGAATACGGAAAAGATATCCTCCGGCATGGAGATCACCCCGGCGGGACTGAAGATCACGGAGATCAATAAAGAGGCCGGCATAGAGGTATCGGTGGACTATTTCACCGTTCCCAACGACAACTACGCCGGGCTCGTCAGGACGGTAACCATTTCCAATCTCTCGGGAGGGAGAAAAAAACTGCAGATACTCGACGGCCTTCCGCAGATTGTGCCGTTCGGGACGAATAACTTCTTTTTAAAAAAAATGTCCCGCACTATAGAAGCCTGGATGACGGTCGAGAACACGAAAACCGGCGCTCCCTTCTACAAATTGTCGATGGACCCGGCGGACAGACCGGAAGTCGTGCGTATCGAAGCCGGGAATTTCTTCCTGCCTTTTTCAGAAAGCGGGATATTAAAATCAATAGTCGATCCTGAAACGGTATTCGGACACATCACCGATTTCTCCGTGCCTTTCAATTTTTTCAAAACCGCCAATTTCGCTTTCCCCGCGAAGCAGTCTCTACGCAACAAAATCCCTTCTGCCTTTTGCCTGCTGGACGCCCGCCTCGAAAAAGGCGAAAAGACCGTCTTTTGCTCGATATTCGGCAATATGCGCAGCAGACAAAAGTTAAACGAAGAATTAAAACGTTTGGCTTCCGTCGATTATATCGCGCAAAAAGCCCGTGAAAATACGGGCCTGATCGAAGGTCTTATGCGCGATATCCGCACCGAGAGTGCCTCGCGCGCTTTCGACCTCTACGCCGGACAGACTTATTTAGATAACATCATGCGCGGAGGCTATCCCCTGGTATTCAAAGCCGGGAAAGAAAACGCGGTATTCTATCTCTATTCCCGCAAACACGGCGACCTCGAACGCGACTACAATCGTTTCCAGCTTCAACCCTCCTACTATTCCCAGGGCAACGGCAACTACCGCGACGTCAACCAGAACCGGCGCTGCGACGTATGGTTCAACCCGCGGGTCGGCGCAGAAAACATAATCTCTTTTTTTAATCTCATCCAGGCCGACGGATACAACCCACTGGTGGTAAAAGGCGTTTCCTTCGTTTTGGAAGACCGCGCCGGTCTGCAACAGGCCATCGGCGGAAAGATACCGGAAGAAAAAATGGAGAAACTCTTATCCCTGCTGGAAAAGCCCTTCTCCCCGGGAGAACTGATCTTTTTCCTGGAAGACAACGTGATCGCCGCCGGGCTCGAACACGAAGAATTCCTCGGTCTCGTGCTTTCCTTTTGCGGCTGCTTATACGAAGCCGAACACGGGGAAGGATTCTGGAGCGACCATTGGGCATACAACCTGGATCTGCTGGAATCATACGCCGCGATATTCCCGGATAAAATGAACGAACTGCTTTTCCGAAGAAAAATATTCACCTTCTTCGACAACGCCGAATCCGTCAATACCCGCGGGGATAAATACATACTTTATAACGGACAGCCGCGCCAATTGCATTCGGTTTCTGTGGACGCGGAGAAAAATGAGCTCATCGCCTCTCGCTGCCAATCCCCTTTCATTGCCAGGACCGCGCACGGCAAAGGAGAGATATACCGGACGACGCTTATCGCGAAGCTTCTTTTATTGAGCGCCAATAAACTTTGCTCTCTTGACCCGAACGGCTGCGGTATCGAAATGGAAGCAAATAAACCCAACTGGTTCGACGCTCTAAACGGCCTCCCTGCGCTTTTCGGTTCTTCTTCCTGCGAAACATTCGAATTAAAAAGGCTCTTCGTCTATACGGCCGAAGCGATGAAAAAAATCGATATGCCTGATATCGAATTGGCGGAGGAAACGGTATTTTTAGTGAGGAAATGCGCTGTTCTGCTTGAAGAGTGGGAAAAAGACGGGGACGATATGCGTTTTTGGGACGCGAGCGCGTCTTTGAAGGAAGAATACCGCAGGCTCACCCGCCTGGGATTCAGCGGAAGAGAAGAAAAACTGACTGCCGGCGAAATAAACGCCTTTCTTTCCGCCGGCCTCAAAAAAATAGCCAATGCTCTGGACAAGGCTTTCGACCGTGAATCGGGGACTTATTTTTCTTATTTCATCAATGAACCGGAAAAATACGAAGTCCACGGGGTAAAAAGCATCAAACCGCTCCGGTTCGCCGCCAGGCCGCTTCCTTTTTTTCTGGAAGGCGAGATGCACGCTCTACGGACATGCGAAGACGCCGGCAAGGCAAAACAGCTCTATTCGGCGGTCAGGAAAAGCGCCCTTTACGACAAAAAACTGAAGATGTATAAAGTCACGGAATCACTCGCCGGTATGCCGGAAGAAATAGGCAGATGCAGGGCCTTCACCCCGGGTTGGCTGGAAAACGAATCCATCTGGCTGCATATGGAATACAAATACCTTCTTGAGATACTGCGCAGCGGACTACATAAGGAGTTTTACGAAGAATTCAAAAATCTGCTTATTCCCTACCAGCGCCCCGAGCGTTACGGAAGGAATATACTGGAAAACTCATCATTCCTGGTGAGCAGCGCCTTTCCTGACGAGAAACTCCACGGCAACGGCTATGTCGCCAGGCTTTCCGGCTCAACCGCGGAGTTCATCCATATCTGGACACTGATGAATATAGGAAAAAAACCGTTCTTCCTGAACGAAAAGAATGAATTGAACCTTAGGTTCGAGCCTGTTCTGGCCTCCTGGCTCTTCAAACCGGTCAAACGCGGCGCGCGCTCTCACCTGCCGGAATTGAAGGCCGACGCGATCTACGGCTTCAATTTTCTTGGCGGGACTTGGGTAGTTTATCATAATCCCGGTAAAAAGGACACTTTCGGCGCAAAGGGCGTTAAACCGGTCTCAATATCACTGCTCGACAAGCTAAGCGGCAGCCGAAGAATTGATTCACCGATCATACCTTCCCCGCTGGCGGAAGACATACGACAGGGAAAAATAGAACGTATAGACATAATCCTCGGCTGAGCTTTAGTTGGGGTCTATTGGTAGCCGTTGCCGTAACCGAATTAAGTATCGTGTCCCCGGAACCCGGCCTACCCGCACAATTCCTGCGACAGGTTCTCCAC
>WOYI011446747.1_pt1 | contig 32299 bp, 30 predicted proteins | sample 6423411 | NCBI WGS metagenome assembly WOYI01 (sample SAMN13441803, study PRJNA592873) | oil field metagenome | biome: oil field; feature: oil-well bore; material: oil-contaminated soil; isolation source: oil-contaminated soil from oil-well borehole | place: Germany: Wietze | collected 2016-10-18 ...
AACCTGACAATTTTATTCGCGAATTAATCATGACATTTTTATTCGCGAACAACACTCAGACTGATCCGCCTTGACCTTTCCCCCAACCTCGGATAGAATCCTAGGTCGCCGGGTTTATCCGGCATTCACCCCTATACTCTATAGAGCGAAGGTAACCCGGAATCTTGGGTGAGAGGCGCTCGAAGGATGGAAAAATGACTGATCAAATCGTTATCCAGGCAGAAAAGCGTACGGTCAAAGGCAAAAAGGTCGGCGCTCTGCGGCGGGAAGGCATCCTTCCCGGCGTTATTTATGGCAAGATCGGCAAAAAGACCATGGAGCCGATCATGGTCCAGATGAACTTGCATGAAGCCTCCCTTATCATCAGGACCCTCACAGGCTCCAGCCTGGTGCGAATCGAAGTTGAAGGCGAGCAATATCCTGTCGTTCTGCGTGAAGTCCAAAGGGATATCATCTACGGCACCCTCCGCCATGTGGATTTCATGGCCCTCGACCTCACCCAGAAACTCCAGACCGCCGTTCCGATCGAACTGGTCGGTGTGGCTCCCGCCTCTTTCAATCTGGCTGCCGTTGTGGTGACCGGCATTTCCGAACTGGAAATCGAATGCCTCCCGCAGGACATGCCCGAACGGATCGAAGTGGATGCCTCTGTCCTGGTGGACATGGACAGCGTGATCCTGGTCAAAGACCTGAACCTGCCCGATAATATTGACGTTCTCACTCCGGAAGACGAAATGATCGCCGGCGTGACCTACGTTGTGATCGAGGAAGAACCGGAAGAGGAAGAGGAAAGCGAATTGGCTGACCTCCTCGAAGAAGGTGCTGAACCTGAAGTGATCGAAAAAGGTAAGCAAGGCGAAGAGGAAGAGGAAGAAGAGTAGACCTTTTCTTATCCAAATTAAAAACGAACCCCCGATGAGAATTGACCACATCGGGGGCTTTTATATCACTTAATAAAAATAATCGCTAAACCAATTTTAAAGCTTCCAATAAGTTGATCGTCATCTGCGCGGTTGCCCCCCACAAAGTGTATCCCTCAAACTGGTCAAAGTAAATGATCGGGAATTCCCTTCCAGCGAAACTGCGATAGCGGATCGTCCGGTGATCCGGGTCCGCCAGCCAAAGAAGCGGACAGATAAAAACGCTCTCCACCTCAGCCGGATTGAGCGTGAGGGGATAGGGCCAGGGGATCTGTCCCACAACCAGCGTGACCAGGTAGCCCGTGACGATCGGCATCACGCCCAGATCGCCATAGATTTCCACATTCCTGGGGGAGACCCCAATTTCTTCCTGGGTCTCCCGCAGGGCGGCGAACACCATATCCGGGTCGTCCTTCTCCCGAGCACCCCCCGGAAAGGATATCTGCCCCTTGTGCTCCATTAATTGTTCCGACCGAAGCGTAAACAGGAGATGCCAGCGGCCTTCAAAGACCAGCAAGGGCATCAGGATGGCAGCCGGTTTCAAGCGCTGCTCGCCATCCCCAGCAAAAATATGATAATTTCTTTCGTCCTGTGTTTTTCGGTAGCCCGCAATCGCCCGTTTGATTCCATCACCACTAAAATTCAACATAGGCCAAATTATAATCTCAATTTTCGGCTCTGATCGCGCTCCCACAATAAAGGCATTCCGCGGTGACCTCATCCAGCCAGGCCACAGCCTGCGGGTCAACGCTCCCGCCACAGGAAGGGCACTTGGTCGGCAGGGAAGCTTTCCCCGCGGCGCCCTGCCTCGGTCTCGGCGTTTCAATCCCGCTCAGGGTTTCATCCAGCCAGGCGGTGATCTGTTCACTGGGCCCGGTGAAACCCTGCTCCGCCAATTCAGCCACCATCCGGCGACCGACCCGTTCCAATTCGGGCCAGCGTTTTTCCACCGCCAAAGCCTTCAGCCCGGCCTGGATCAAGGCCATCCCCTGATCCTGCTGGCCGCCAAAAAGGTAAGCTTTCCCAGCTTGCAGGGAGAGGAAGGGCGCTCTGGGCAGCTGGCGTCTTGATGCGCCCTGGGCGAGCTGCTCGAACAAACGGGCAGCTTGCAAATATTGTCCTCCATCAAATAATCGGTTAGCGTGGTTGAGCAGCAGCCGAGCACGGTCAACCGGTGCCCGTCGCGGCCTCAAAGGACGTCTACGAAACATTGTTTTCCTCCATCGTGTTATCAGATAGGTCATCCACCGGCCGTTCCATCACAGACCGGGCAAACACCAGGTAGCCGGTGTGGGCCACCATCCGGTCGGTCGGCCGCAGCCGCTCGTAATCCGGTTTATAAAAGCGCAGCATGATCTCACAAACTTCAATGAAAGCGAAATCATCGGCATAGAGGGCGGCCAGCATCCGACTCACCTGATTCGTCGTCGGAAGGATCGTACCCAAAAATCCGCCGAGTTTCAAGGAGGCCTTCACCTGAGGAATGTAATCATAAGGATTGGGGATATCCAGAAAAATAGCGTCCATATCCCGCTCATCAAAGCCATCCAAAATATCCCCGGATTTCAGCTCCACTCTGTCCAGCAGGTCCAGATTGCGGAGGTTATTGCGCGCCAGGTTTTGCATCTGTTCCCGCCGCTCGTAGGAGATCACCTTGCCGCTGTCGCCCACCAGATAAGCAAAGGCTGTGGTCAGCGCGCCGGAACCGGTCCCTGCCTCCAGCACCCGGACGCCCGGCCCAATCCCCATGATCATCACGATATAGCCGATATCCTTGGGGTACATGATCTGGGTGTTGCGCTTGATTTGGGTGATCAGGTCCGAAAGACCGGGCCGCATCAAAAAAAACGGGCTGCCGGTATGGCTGACCAACCGGGTTCCCCAGGGCTTGCCGATAATGTCATCATGCCGCAGCTCGCCCCGGTGGGTCTGAAAGACCGCACCGGCTCGCAAGCGGATAATATGGCTCTTATGCCGTTTGCCGAGAAGTTGGACCAGGTCCCCATCCCGCGCAACGGCCTCATATTGTGTCCAGGCCAATAAAATGCTCCTTTTGATTCCAATTCTAATAAAGAAAGGGCAGTTTGTCAGCACTGCCCTTGGTCTCTGAGCAATTCTTTACGGCGAATTTACATCAGGGCTTCAAAGTCTTCTTGAAGAAATCCGTGATGCTATTGTAGCAGATCACTTTGTTCTCATACTTCTCCACGCCGTGCCCCTCGTTTTCAAAGAGGAGCAGTTCCACATCCTTGCCGATCTCCCGCAGATGATGGACGAGGTCTTCAGATTCAGCGGCCACCACCCGGGGGTCATTGCGCCCCTGAATGACCAGCATGGGGAAGCGGATGTTGTCAATATAGGTCCGGGGGGAGCGTTCCTGCAGGAAAGCCCGGTCTTCCGGCACGTCAGGGTTACCCAACGCCACGTCAAAATAGGGCCGCCAGGTCGGGGGAATCCGTTCGCAGAAGGTCACCAGGTCATAAGGGCCGAACATGTCCACCGCCGCGGACCAAAGCTCTGGGTGGCGCCCAGCCAGAGTCAGGGTCATGTAACCGCCGTAGGAGCGGCCTACCACGCCCGCCCGGGAGATATCCACCCGGTCATCCTTAGCCAATACTTCCCGCATCGCATGGACGTGATCGAGCCGGTCCTGTCCGCCCCAATCGCGATCCACGTGCTTGGTATAGCTCAGGCCATAGCCCGTGCTGCCGCGCACGTTCGGGACAAAGACGGCGAAGCCCTGCAGCGTGAGGAACTCGATCAGCGGCGTGGAGAACCAGGAGAAATCCGGGCGCTCCTGCCCCTGGGGGCCGCCATGCAGGTAGTAGATCAGCGGCCGCTTCCCTTTGAAACCCAATTCCGCCGAGGGCAGGTATAAGCGGGCTGAGACCCGCAAGCCATCAAAGGAAGTGAAAGAGAGGTCCTCCCCCGCGGAGAGCAGATCCCGGGGAATGCCTAAGATGCGTTCATTCGTATGCTGCAACAGGCGGTCCCGATCCTCACCTTCAATGGTATAGATCTGGGTTGGCGAGGTTGCGGTGGAGAAAACCATCGCAAAGGAATCGGTCTCATCGTCATACGTCACGGCTTCCAATACGCCGTCCGCCAGGATGCCCTGCCCCACCAGGACATACATCGCCCGCATCACTTTCGCCTCAGGGTCATATTCCGCTTCGTAAAGCCAGCTTGCCCCATCAATGTTGAATTGGAGCAGGAAACGGCCGTTATTCAGCGGCATCAGGCCTTCAAATTCACCCGCGCCGGTGTGCATCAGCCCCTCAAAGGGAACTTCGTGGACCTCGTCGGGATGGTCCAGTTCCAAATAGCCCAGGCCGTAGGTATCCTTGGATAGGGCATTATTGAAGACCAGGCCTTTGCCGCCAGCGGTGAAGAAACCGCCGCCAAAGGCCGACAGGGGAACTTCCTCGCCCGGCTCGCGGTCGGCCAATGGTTTGCCATAGAGCAACCGAATGCCCCTGCCTTCTTCCCAAATATAGGCGACATTATCCCCCACCATATATCCTTCCACCAGGACCAGGCGGGAGAAATCCTCATTGTGGGCGGTCGGATAGCCGCCATAGGTGCTCGCATAGATCTCCTCCACTTCGCCGGTATCCAGATGGCAGAGGTAGGTCCGAATCGTCCCTTCTTCCCGGGATTCGGCCGCGATGATGCAGATATTCCGCTCTTCATCAGCCATACCCAGGTGGCAGCGGGTATTCTCGAAGAAATTGTTGAAGGCCGGCTCGGGAAAGCCGCCTGCCACCGGGATCAGCATCGGCAGGTAATTCTCGTCCCCGTCCCGGTCGATCATCACCAGGATCTGATCCAGGTTCTTGAAGACCACAAAAGAATCCCCGCCAATCAGGTGCGGGTTCTGCAAGACGATGTTCGGCGGTAAGAGCGGTTCCGGCACACTGCCGCCATAGTTCATGGCATACAGGCTGTTGTGCCCGCTCATATTGGATAAAAAGAAAATCCTGCCACCCACTCTTTGCGGGCGCAGGAACATTCTCGCCGATAATAAGGCTTCAATTCGATGCATTTGAAGGGCTCCTATCTACATTTGTTGAGGATCAATCAGGCTCAGCCAATAGCCAAGCCCCAATAAGGCCAACGATCCCAAAATCCCCGTCCCCAGATGGATTGTGCCAAGATTCAAAAAATTGATGGACAGGACCTGCCCAAGGATATGCCCGGCAAAGAACCCGATCCAACTCAACACGAGATACAACACCAGTCGAAACAATCCCCCATTGCGCCAGATATGCATCAGACTGCCGAATATGCTGGCAACAAAGAACGAAAACACAATGGTCGGAAATGTCATCTTCAATAAACTCCTCTAATCACGCTTTGCGCCGCTCTCAAACAGCGCTTTGGATCACACCGCCGCCCAGGCATTCCGCACCTCTATAAAGAACTGCCACCTGGCCGGGGGAAACCCCGCGGATTTCATCCATAAATTCTAACTTAATTTTGCCTTTTTCTGCAAAAATTAATCGCGCCGCCGCCGGCTTTGCCCGGTAACGGATCATCACCTGATAGGTCTCATCCAGGCTGGGGGCTGCCCCAGCGATCCAATTGACCCGCTCAGCCGTGAGCTGCCTCACGCCGGTTTGGTCCGCAAACCCAACCACCAGCTCATTCCTCTCAACGTCTTTCCGGATCACGTAATAAGGCTCGGGGGCCGCAATCCGGATACCTTTGCGCTGGCCGATCGTGTAGAAGGCCAGCCCCTCATGCTGCCCCAACACCTTGCCCTGCAGATCCACAATCTCGCCGGGGTTCTTGGCCTCAGGCGCATAGCGGTCCAGGAAATCCCGATAAGGCACCGTCCCCAGGAAACAGAGGTCCTGGCTGTCCTGCTGATGGGCCACCTGCAAACCCATCTGAGCGGCCTGTTCCCGCACCTGGGCTTTGGTCCATTCGCCCAGGGGCAAAAGGGTCGTCTGAAGCTGCTCCTGCGAGAGCAGGGACAGGACATAGGATTGGTCCTTGGCCGGGTCCACCCCTTTCAAAAGGTGGACTTCTCCATCCTCTGACCGCTCTATCCGGGCATAATGGCCGGTGGCAAAGTAGTCACCGCCATGCGTCAGGGCATAGGTCTGCAGAAGGCCCCATTTTACCTCAGGATTGCAAAACATACAGGGGTTGGGCGTGAACCCGCTGAGATATTGCCGGATGAAACCCTGGACGACCTTCTGATAGAAAGGATCTCGGACGTCCAAATTGATGAAGGGAATATTCAAAGACTCCGCCGTGGCCTGCGCCAGCGAGACCGCGGAAGGCGATCCCTGCGTTTCGGCCAGCCATTTGGGGTCTTTCCAGGTGCTCATGTGGATGCCGGTCACCTGGTAACCGGCTTCAAGAAGCCTTGCCGCGCTGAAGGCAGAATCAACCCCGCCGCTCATCGCCACATAGACAAGTTTACGAGTCGTCATGCCCATTATTTTACCTTAACCCACCTTGCTTGGCCTGCTATAATTAAACGAACAAGCTGGACAAATGAAAGCAGAAAATGGATGATTCCCTATACCGATACCCACTGTCACATTGATTTCGACCGGTTCGATGACGACCGGGAACAAACCCTCAGGCGCGCCTGGAAAGCTGGCCTGGTCTGGATTCTCAACCCGGCGGTTGACCTTTCCACCGGGCAGGCGGCCATCGACCTGGCCAAACAATATCCCGACAAGATCAGCCCTGCCATTGGCATCCACCCCAATTTTGGCGAACCCTGGACGGCCGAGATCCTCCCCGCCCTGCGCTCCCAAGCGGCCCAGCCCGGTGTGGTCGCGGTCGGCGAGATCGGGCTGGACTATTATCGCCAGCATACGCCCTTCGATCAGCAGCGGATGATGTTCCGCGAGCAGCTCAAACTGGCCGAAGAATTCAACCTGCCCGTTATCATCCACAACCGCGACGCCAGCAACGATCTGATGGCCATCCTGACGGAATGGCATGCCGGGCTGGCCCGCGCCGGGCACCCCCTCAAGGACCGGCCGGGTGTGCTGCATAGCTTCAGCGCCGACCTGGAGACCGGTCTGGCAGCGATTGCCATGCACTTCTGCCTGGGGATCACTGGGCCGGTCACCTTCTCGAACGCGCCGGACCGCAAGGCCATCGTCCGCAACCTGCCCCTGGACCACCTCCTGCTGGAGACCGATTCCCCCTTCCTCACCCCCCATCCGCACCGCGGCAAGCGGAACGAGCCGGCCTATATCCCCCTGATCGCCGAGGAGATCGCCCGGCTGCACAACACCAGCCCCAAAGAAGTCGCCGAGATCACCTATGCGAACGCCAGGCGCTTATTTAAATTCGATTGATTGCCCGAAAACAGAAAAACGGACTGTGCGATTCACAGTCCGTTTTGATTCCTGACGGAAATGATCCAACCCGTTACCGGTCGATATATTCCTTCAGGTTATGTTCCACCGCGTAGGCCGCGGCTTCAGCACGGTTGCTCACCTCGAGCTTGCTCAGGATGCTGCTGACGTAATTCCGCACGGTCCCCTCACCGAGGTAGAGGGCCGCCGCGATCTCACGGTTAGTCTTGCCTTCCGAGACCAGCGCCAAAACGTGTTTCTCCTGCTGGCTGAGGTTGGCAAAGGCCGCCGCTTCTTCCTCTTTGACCGCCCGGCGCACTTCCTGGAAAACGCGCTGGGTCACCGCGGGGTCCAGCATGGCCTCGCCCCGGCAGGCGGCTTCAATCGCCGTGATCAATCCCTCGGCGCCGATCTGTTTCAGGACATACCCACTGGCGCCCGCCCGGATTGCGGAGAACAGCATTTCATCCTCGGCATAGGAGGTCAGGATCACCACGCGGACGTCCGGCCAGCGCGTCGTGATCTCCTCACAGGCTTCAATTCCGGAAGCCCCCGGCAGCCGGATATCCATCAGAACCACATCGGGGTGGTATTTTTCCACCTGGGCCACAGCTTCTTTGGCCGTGCCGGCTTCCGCCACCACCTCAAATTGATCATTGTGTTCCAAAAGAGATTTCAATCCCAGCCGGACCACTTCATGGTCATCCACCAGTAAGATATCTTTCTTTTCCATTAAAAAATCCTTCACTCAGGGTTTTTCATCCCGTTTATAGTCCACAAATCGGTACCCCACGCCTCGTTCCGTCAAGATATATTTCGGGTTCGAAGGGTCCTCTTCGATCTTTTTCCGCAGGTAATTGATATACAAGCGGACATAATGCGGTTCGTCGCGATATTCGTAGCCCCAGACCTTGGTCAGGATCTGGTCGTGGGTCAGCACCCAGCCGGCATTCCGCACCAGGTGATAAAGTAACCGGTATTCCGTTGGCCGCAGCTTGACCAATTCGCCTTCCACCCAGACCTCGCGCCGGCCGAAATCAATCTTCAGCCGGTCATCGATTTCGATCACGCCTTCGTCGTCCTCATCAGTGGGCGCGCCCCGCCGCAGCACGGCTTTTACCCGGCTGACGAGTTCCCGAGGGCTGAAGGGCTTGGTGATGTAATCATCCGCGCCCAGCTCCAAACCTTTGACCTTGTCGTCTTCCTCGCCCTTGGCAGTCAGCATAATGATCGGCACCTGGCTAATCTCGCGGATCATCCGCAGGACCTCGAAGCCGTCAATATCCGGCATCATCACATCCAGCAGGATCAGGTCGGGGAGCGAATCCCGCAAACGGTCCATCGCCTCAGTGCCATTAAAAGCTTCAATCACTTCAAAGCCATCCTGTTCCAGGTTCAAACGGATGAAGCCCACCATCCGGCGTTCATCATCCACAACCAGGACCCGATATTTCCTTGAAAGTGGTTCCAGCATACTTCCTCCTGTTTTGTTGCTAAGCGATCCGTTTGACAAGCACAACGGAAATATTGTCTGGTCCACCCGCCTCATTGGCGGCGTCCACCAAAGCACAGGCTTTGCGGTCCAGGTTCAGGTTCTCATCCGCCAGGATGGATTTCAGGGCAGCCTTATCCACCACGCCCCAAAGACCATCCGAACAAATCAGAAGCTGGTCGCCCATTTCCAGTTGAAATTGGTCCAAATCCGGCTCGAGGGCATCGGACTGCCCCAACGCGCGGTAAAGCACATTGCGCTGGGGATGCTCCGCGGCGTCCGCTTCCGTGATTTCGCCCAGGTCCACCAGCCGTTTGACCAAGGAGTGGTCTTTCGTGAAAACCCGCAGGGCATTGTCCCCGCCAAGGATGTAAAGCCGGCTGTCGCCGATATGGGCCGTGAAGACCCGCTCGCCCAGCACCAGCGCCAAAGTCAGCGTCGTGCCGCCTCCGGGCACCCGCTGGCGGATCATCGCCTGGGCCTGCGCCACAGCTTCGGTCAACAGCGCCGTCACTTCCTGCTCGGTGAACCCCTTACGCTCAAAGATCTGGCTCTGCACCAACTGGTCCAGCAGGTAAAAACCGGCTCCTTGCACGGCCAAATGGCTGGCGACCTCACCGCTCTGGTGTCCGCCCATGCCATCCGCCACAATATACAGCCCCAGGGCCAGGCCCGGGTCAATCCCATCCAGATAGGAGTTCATGACGAACAAAGTATCTTCATTGTGAGACCGTTCCTTGCCTGTTGATTGGCAGGTCGCCACCTGATAAGGCAGGCCAGATCGGTCCGGCGTGATCGCCATATGACCGCTATGTCCGCCTTGGAGGGTGGGAGAATCTACATTCCAGCTCCCCTCAGACTTTTCATGGAAAAACTTCTTAAAATAGTCGAACAACGGAATCTCCAACTGCTAATTGAGCCTGACCATCATCATTTTACTGGAAACCCTCTCCAAAAATCAAAGCTTCCTCAGGGGTTACTGATCCTCTCCTTCGAGGGGCGTCAGAAAATCCCCGGCGGACCAGCCATTGCGCGTCTGGTCGTAAGGCGCTTCGAGGCGCCACCAGGTGTACCCATCCGCTTCCACCGGCCCGTCAATCACGAGGAAGACCTCAGCATCCAAAGCGGTGAAATTAACCGTACCGCTCAGGCCCGGCTCGGCCCGCATTCGCAGCCCGGCGCCAGCCGTGCCGGTGACCTTAACATACGCGCCGATCCCAATCACGCCATCCGGCAGGAAGAACAAGCTGGTGGGGGTCGGTGAGGGCCGACTGGTGGGAAGCGGTTCCGGGGTCTGGGTGGGCGCAGCGACTTTGGTCACCAGCGGCGCGGCGCCTTCGGCGGGCGCGTCATTGCGTCCCAAGGTCAGCGCTGCGACCGCGGCCAGGATCAGCCCCACCAGCAGGATCAGAGTGGTCAAAAGCGTTACAGGGTTCAGAAAGGATTTGAAGGTGATCTTATTAGAATTCATCGAATAACTTTAGATTTTTCTCGTCGTGGAGCACGAATTTCATTTAATTATAGCCCAAACCAGTCCGATTTGTGCTTTTGTCCTGACTTGAAGCTAAAAAGCCGCAAAGGGGACGCATTCCCCGTTAAGGGGGGTAAAATAATGTAAAATTGGCTTAATCGCATTGTTGAGGAATTTCTATCTCGATGGAACAACCGACCCTTCTAAATAACCGCTACCGCCTGCTTGAACCGCTGGGTTCGGGCGGGATGGCTGTGGTCTATAAAGCCATGGATACCATGCTGGAACGGGTCGTTTCCGTGAAGATCCTCAAAGAGGACTATGCCAAAGACGAGGACTTCCGTGAACGCTTCAAGCGGGAAGCCAAGGCGGCGGCCAACCTTTCCCATCCCAACATCGTGACTGTCTACGACTTCGGTCTGGATGAAGACCAGGTGTTCATCGTGATGGAATACATTGATGGGACTGACCTAAAAACGCTGATCCGCCAAAAAGGCCATTTCAGCGTGGAAGACACGGTCGGCCTGATGGCCCAGGCCTGCGCCGGCGTGGGTTATGCCCACCGGGCCGGGCTGGTCCATTGCGACATCAAGCCGCATAACATGCTGGTCTCCAAGGACTACCGGCTCAAAGTGACCGATTTTGGCATCGCCCGCGCCCTCGCCACCATCCACCCGGAAGAGCGCAGCGAAGTGGTTTGGGGATCACCCCACTACTTCTCCCCGGAGCAGGCCGCCGGCGGTGCGCCCTCGCCCGCCTCCGATGTTTACTCCCTGGGCATCATCCTCTATGAGATGCTCACCGGCCAGCTGCCTTTCGAGGCCAGCGAATCAACCGAGCTGGCCCGGATGCACCGGGAAGAACCGCCCCTGCCGCCGCGCCGGATCAACCCGGCCATCCCGGAAGCTCTGGAAGAGATCACACTCAAAGTTCTCTCCAAGGAACCCTCCTCCCGTTACCGGACAGCCGATCAATTGGGGCGGGTGCTGCTCTCCTTTGGTGGACACATCACCGATAAGACCGGCCCGGTGGTGCTGCCCCAGGCCAGGAACGATAAATCCCCTTCCCTCGAACGCCCGGTTTACCCTCAGGAGGTTCAGGCCGAACCTGTGAACGCGCCTTTCCCCGTTGACTTTGGGGACGAGGAACCGGCCTTTGAAGAGGAAAACGCCTCCGGCATTGATTGGGTCACCTGGGGCCTCGGCCTGCTGGCTTTCACCGCGGTGCTGGGTCTGGTCCCCTTCTGGTTATATATTTATTTTTCAATTCGTCCTTAGTGAGTGGAATGTAGACCGAAAGAAATGATCCCCTATATGATTGCCCCATCCATCCTGGCCGCAGATTTCAGCCAACTGGGGGACCAGGTCCGCCAGGCCGTTGAAGGCGGCGCGGATTGGATCCACATTGATGTCATGGATGGCCGTTTCGTCCCCAATATCTCGTTTGGACCCCAGGTCGTCAAGACAGTCCGCAGCCTCACCGATCTCCCCCTGGATGTGCATCTGATGATCGTCGAACCTGAACGCCATCTAAAAGCCTTCGCCGATGCCGGGGCGGATCACCTGACCGTTCATTACGAAACCTGCCCCCACATCCATCGGACCCTGCAGACCATCCGGGATCTGGGCGTTTCCCCCGGGATCACGCTCAACCCCGGCACTCCGGTCACGGACCTGCGGGAATTGACCCACGATTTCGACCATGTCCTGATCATGTCGGTCAACCCTGGGTTTGGCGGCCAGTCCTTCATCCCGACCACATTGGATAAGCTCCGCCGGACCAAGGCCCTGCTGGAAGCCACCGGGTCCGAGGCCATGATCCAGGTTGATGGCGGGATAGACCCCAGCAATATCCGCGAATGCTACGAAGCCGGGGCAACAAACTTCGTGGCAGGCTCATCGATCTTCAAACATGCCAATGGGATCACGGCCGGGATCGACGCCCTGAGGCAAGCGCTGGCGGCTTAGGCCTTTAATGCAAAAATCGCGGCGAGCGCCGCGACTATTGCAAACAAATTGGGTTAACCCTACTTAGAGGATTTGACCAGCGTCCGGATGCAGCGAGTGCACAAAGTCTTACGAACTGTCCGGCCGTTCTCATAGACGGAAACAGTTTGAAGATTTGGTTTGAATTTCCGGTTGGTTGCCCGCATTGAGTGGCTGCGGTTATGACCGAAGGTGGTCTTTTTTCCACAAATCTCGCAGACTGCCATGATTTCGTCCTTTCACATCTTTAAGTTATAATGACTGACTGGGTTGGGTTCTTGATTACCCAAACAGCGAATTATTTTACCATAATCTTACACGAGTGACAAGCAAATCAAGGTGATAGAAATATGTCCGAAAACGAAACAAAACACAATGAACTGGGCAGCATCCTGATCCAAAAGGAAGCTATAGCTTCCATTGCCAGGCAATCCACCCTCACTTCGTACGGGGTCGTCGGCCTGGCGCCCAAAGACCTGATCGAAAACATCCGCCAGGTTTTGAAACGCGATTCCAAATATGGGATCGACGTGAACTTCGACCACGACGGATTGGTCATTGATCTGTACATCGTGGTGGAATATGGCACCCGGATCAAATCCATTACCAACAGCATTGTAAATAGTGTAAAATACAACGTCGAAAAAACGGTCGGGGTCCCAGTGCGCCGGATCAATGTCCATGTGCGCGGCCTGCGGATCAGTAATATGGACTGACGGGCTTTATTGACGAGAAGTCAGTTTTTATCGCGTTAATTATCTTTGGAGCATTATGAGTACTGCCGAATTTACAAAATTGAGTGCTGCTGACCGCCATAAACTGGTATCAGTGCCAATCGATGGACAGGGATTGAAAACCTTGCTGGAAGCGGGCATGATCTGGCTGAGGACCAATCAGCAGAACGTGAACAGTCTGAACGTTTTTCCGGTCCCCGATGGCGATACGGGAACCAATATGGTGCTGACCATGCAGGCAGCATTCGACGAAGTAGCCAACGCCGGCACCGGTAACGCCGGTGAGTTGGCCCACTCCATTGCCAGGGGTGCCCTGATGGGCGCCCGGGGCAATTCCGGCGTGATCCTCTCACAGATCTGGCGCGGCTTTGCCCGGGCGCTGGATAGTGAAGAGACCATGACCGTGGCGCTGCTGGCCGAGGCCCTGAATGAGGCCAAGGAGACCGCCTACAAAGGGGTTGTCCGCCCTGTGGAAGGCACGATCCTGACGGTGATCAAGGATATCGCCGCCCAGGCAGAAGTTTCCGTCCAGCGCACGGACTCCTTCACTGAGGTCCTGGCGGACATCGTTGAAGCCGCAGACGCTTCTGTGGCGCGCACGCCCGAACTGCTGCCCATCCTAAAGCAGGCCGGTGTGGTCGATTCGGGCGGCAAAGGCCTTTTCTACATTTTCGAGGGCATGTGGCGCTTCGTCAATGGCGACGCTTTGGATAAACCCCTCACGGAAGTTTTGCCGCTCTCAGAAATGAATTTGGATGATGCCATGGAAACAATTGAACCCGGCCAGGATTACGAAGTGGTGATTGACTTCACGCCGAACGATGGCTTTAACCTCGCAAAATATTACGAATCCCTCGAAGAAATCGGCACCTCGATCCAGGTGGGCGAAGGCGACGGCATGTACCGCATGCACATCCACGTCCCCACGGACAGCCGTTACTCCCCCATTGACCACACCATGGAACTCGGCACGATCCAGAAGGTGATGATCGAAAACCTGCTGGCCCAGATGGACGAGAAAAAGAAAAACAAAAATCCCAAGATCAAACTGGCCCAGGTCCAGCCTGGAGAGATCGCTGTCGTAACGGTTTCCCCCGGCCCAGGGCTGACCCGGATCTTTGCCAGCCTGGGCGTGGCCGCAATCATTTCCGGCGGCCAGTCGATGAACCCCTCCATCAAGGAGATCCTGGCTTCCTTTGAGGACCTCCCCACAGACAAGGTCATCATCCTGCCCAACAACAAGAACATCATCCTGGCTGCCAATGAGGCTGCTTCGATGACGGTCAAACAGGTGGCCGTGATCCCCACCATCAGCATTCCCCAGGGCCTTTCAGCCATGTTCCGGCTGATTCCCGATGGCGATTTTGATGAGATCGTCGCGGAAATGAAAGGAGCAATGGCCGAAGTGGAAACCGGCGAAATCACGACAGCCGTCCGAACGGTCGAGATCGACGGAGTCCAGGTCGAAAAAGGCGAGGTGATCGCCCTGCACAATGGCAAACTGGTCACGTCCACCCGGACCCTTGACGAAGCCTGTGAGAAGCTGCTCGTTGCGGCAGACGCCGAGGATTTTGAGAGGATCACCCTTTTCTACGGCGAAAACATGAAGCCCGCCCAGGTGAACCAATTGGCGGACAAAATCCGGTCCATTTACCCCGACCACGAGATTGAAGTCCATGAAGGCGGCCAACCCCATTATCAACTCATCATCGCAATTGAATAAGCACATTTCATGAATTATGGACCATTGCAAGCCCCGTTTAACGCGGGGTTCTTGCGTTAAAGCCGGAGAAGCCCATCACGGCTCAGGACCTGGCAAGCCACCGCCAGGAATAGGTTATGATTATGGGAGGAATTGCGTTAAAATGAATGAACCACTGAACTGACAAGGTATCATTAATCCTATGTATCAATCGACTGAAAAGCTCTATAAGATCTTCAAACTGGAAGCCGAATTCAATTACCAGAACAAAGCCGTCGTGGGCGGCCTTGAAAAATACACCGAATCCTGGGTGGGTGAAGCCCGGGCAGAGGGCATGGACGAAGCGCTGATCCAGCGGGTGAGCAGGATCCTCAAAACTTACAACGCCCTGCCCGTTGAACAGCGGGCCGGCAGCCTCAAAGAAATCGGCCAAATCCTTGATGTGGCCGGGATCAAACACCTGCCGGATTCGCCCGCTGAAACACCTCAACCCGAGCCGTCCCGCCAAGCCCCCGCGAAAAAACCGGCCCCAAAGCAGCCTGCGGAACGCAAACCGCGCGGTTCGAGCACTAAGCGGCAAAGCGGCTCGGCGCCCCTACCGGTCTCAGATGCCTTGCAGGGCCTGAAAGCGCCCACAACCATCATCCGCGGGATCGGGGATAAGCAGGCGGAGCTGCTGGCCAAACTGGGCCTGAACACCGTGGAGGACATGCTCTACAATTTCCCCCACCGATATGACGATTACTCCCAGATGAAGTTGATCCAGGACATTAAATACGGTGAGGAAGTCACCATCCTGGCTTATGTCAAATCCGTCAAGACCTTCAAGACGCCCAACAGCCAGCGCAAGATCACCCAGGCTCTCGTTTCGGACGACACCGGGGCAATCCAGCTGATGTGGTTCAACCAGGAATACCAGATGCGCTACCTGCGCAAGGATATGTTCCTTTCAATCTCCGGCAAGGTCGAGCAGTATATGGGCCGGCTGGTGATGTACCATCCCGAATATGAACAGGTGGACCAGCAGCAGCTCAACACCAACCGGATCGTGCCGGTCTATAGGCTGACGGCCAAGCTGAGCCAGCGCTGGCTGCGTCGAACGATGCACAATGTGATGAGCTATTGGGCGCCCAAGATCCCGGATTTCATCACCGAATACATCCTAGCCGATGCCGACCTGATGGACCTCTCCACCGCGCTGATGCAGATCCATTTCCCGGATGACAAATCCAGCCTCGGCAAGGCGCGCTACCGGATCGCCTTTGATGAGATCTTCCTGCTGCAACTGGGTGTGATGCGTCAGCGGCAGGACTGGGTGAGCCTGGAAAGCCGGAGTTACGAAGTGTCCGATGACTGGCTGGCTAAGCGATATGCGTCCCTGCCCTTCGAACTCACCGGCGCGCAGCAAAAAGTCCTGGCGGATATCCGGCAGGACCTGATCTCCGGGCACCCGATGAACCGCCTGCTGCAGGGCGATGTTGGCTCCGGCAAGACGATTGTCGCCGCCCTCGGGATGGGCATCGTGGTCCAGAACGGCGCCCAGGCCGCCTTCATGGCGCCCACCGGCATCCTCGCTGAACAGCATTACGCCAGCCTGAAACGCCTGCTGGCCTCCGATGATGAAGATTCCTTCCTCCATGAGAACGAGATTCGCCTGCTGGTCGGTGACACACCTGCCAGCGAGCGGGAAGAGATCCTCGCCGGTTTGGCGGATGGGTCGGTCAAGATCCTCGTCGGCACCCACGCTTTGATTGAAAGCCCGGTGAACTTCAAAGACCTGCAGATGGTCGTTGTGGATGAGCAGCACCGATTCGGCGTCGCCCAAAGGGCCGCCCTGCGGGAAAAAGGCGAGAACCCCCATCTGCTGGTGATGACCGCCACCCCCATCCCCCGCTCCCTGGCGCTGACAATTTACGGCGACCTCGACCTCAGCGTGATGGATGAGATGCCCGCCGGCCGCCAACCCGTGAGCACCCACATTCTCTACCCCACCGAACGGGAACGGGTCTATACACTGATCAAATCCCAGGCTGCGGAAGGGCATCAGGCCTTCATCATCTATCCCCTGGTTGAACAAGGTGAGAACGAAGACCGGATGGCCGCGGTGGAAGAGCAGGAACGCCTCCAAAAGGAAGTGTTCCCCCACCTGCGGGTCGGACTGCTGCATGGCCGGCTCCGCCCGGACGAAAAAGAAACTGTGATGAAGCAGTTCCGCGATAAGGAACTGGATGTGCTGGTCTCGACTTCCGTGGTCGAGGTCGGCGTGGATATCCCCAATGCCACCGTGATGCTGATCGAAGGCGCCAACCGTTTCGGCCTGGCCCAACTGCATCAGTTCCGCGGCCGGGTTGGCCGGGGAGGCGATAAATCCTACTGCATCCTGATCCCGGAGACGAAAGATGCGGCGGAAAATGAACGCCTGCTGGCCATGGAAAGCACCAATGACGGTTTCGTCCTGGCCGAGCACGACCTCAACCAGCGCGGCCCCGGCGAATTCCTCGGCACGCGCCAATCCGGTTATACCAACCTGCGCCTGGCCAACCTGACCGATATCCACCTGATCGAAAAAGCGGCGCAGTATGCCAAGAAGGTGTTTGAAAACGATCCAGACCTGAAAGCACCAGAACATCAACTGATGCTCAATGCCCTCAACCAGTTCTGGCCTGGGGGCGAAGGAGACTTAAGCTGAAATGACTGTTGTCGTCTTTCCCGGAACATTCGACCCGATCCACTATGGCCATATCAATATCGCCAAACGGGCAGCTGATCTTTTTGATGAGGTGATTGTGGCGGTCTACGCCCGGGATCAATCCAATATCCTTTTTTCCCCCGAAGAGCGCCTGGCCCTGGTGGAAGAATCCTTCAAGAACATTGGCAATATCAGCGTGACGGCCTACACGGGCCTGACTGTGAAATTTGTCAAGGATATCGGCGCGCGGGCGATGATCCGGGGGCTGCGGGTCTTCTCGGATTTTGAATATGAATTCCGGATGGCCCTGGCCAATAATCGCCTGGCGCCGGAGATTGACGTGATCGCCCTGATCACAACCGAGGAGCACACCTTCCTATCCTCCACAACGGTGCGGGAAATCGCCGCACTCGATGGCGATGTCTCCAGCATGGTACCGCCCCACGTTGAAAAAGCCTTAAGAGAGCGCTTCAACACCCTGGGAAAGGATCAGGACATCGTCCCCCTGACCTCACTGCGGGACTGATTCACAAACTGGATAGAATATGTTAAGATTGGTATGAGGCTTGCAACCCTAACGATGACTATCAAAAGTGGAGGATGTCATGGATATACTACATCTAGTTGATCGGTTGGAAGAGCTCTTCAATGAGAGCCGCCCCATCTGGTTGACCCATAGCGTCATCGTGGATGAGGACCGGATGCTTGATCTGATTGACCAGATGCGGGTTGCCATCCCGGAAGAGATCAAAAAGGCGCAGCAGATCATCGCCCAGCGGGACCGCATTCTGGCGCAGGCCAAGGAAGAAGCGAATCGGACGCTCGCCCTGGCGCGGGATAAAGCGGATAAGAGCCTGGAAGATAACGAACTGATCATGGCAGCCAACAGCCAGGCAAACCAGATCGTGGAACGCGCCCACCAGGAAGCCGCCATCACCCAGCATGAGGCGGACCAATACATCCTCGATTCCCTCGGCAAGTTGGAAATGGAACTCGACCAGCTCCTCTCGCAGGTCCGCAACGGGATCACCGCCCTCAAGGTGGACGCTTATGCCCAGGAACCGCAGGAAAGCCGCCCCTCTCCGCTGGAGAACGACCTGCTCTGATCTTTTAATTAAGCCAAACAAGTCCTAGGCAGCATCTGAGTCATCAGATGCTGTTTTCTTTTTGGGCTTCCGTTTGGCCGGCTTGGTTTCGGGCAGCGCATCATGCAAGGCGACCGGCAGGACCTGGTCCATGTGGTTGACGAAGACCAATTCCAACTCTTTCAGCACGCTCCTGGGGATATCCTCAATGTCCTTTTCATTCCGGACGGGCAGGATCACCTTCTGCAGGCCAGCCCGATGGGCCGCCAGCACCTTCTCCTTCACCCCGCCAATCGGCAGCACCCGGCCGCGCAGCGTGATCTCGCCCGTCATGGCAACGTTGTGATAGCTGGCCCGGTCCGTGAACGCGGAGATCATCGCGGTCGCGATCGTAATCCCTGCGCTGGGGCCGTCCTTCGGGATGGCGCCTTCGGGCACATGGAGGTGCACGTCAATATTCTCAAAGCTTTCTGGGTCAATCTCCAGCACCTCTGCCCGGGATTTGATGTACGACAAGGCCGCCTGGGCGGATTCCTGCATCACATCGCCGATTTGGCCCGTGATCTGCAGGTTGCCTTTGCCCTCCAGGATCAACACTTCCACCGGCATGATCTCGCCCCCATTTTCCGTCCATGCCAGGGCCGTCGCCACGCCCACCTCGTCATCACCCTCCGCCTGGGTCTCAAAGAACTGCGGCGGCCCCAGGAATTTCGCGATGGCCGCGGGGGTGATGCGTTTGGGGAAATCCTTTTTCTCAGTCTTCAAACGGGCGGTCTTCCGCAGAACCCGACCGATTTCCCTTTCAAAATTGCGGACGCCGGCCTCAAAAGTGTATTCCCGGATGATCTTGGTCAGCGCGGGGGTCTGGAAAACGATGCCCTCGTTTTCAAGCCCCGCCTCTTCCAGTTGCCGCGGGATCAGAAATCGCCTGGCAATTTCCAGTTTTTCTTCCAGGATATACCCCGAAAACTCGATCACCTCCAGGCGGTCCAGCAAGGCCGGCGGGATCGTGCTCAGGCTGTTGGCGGTTGTGATAAAGATCACCTTGGAGAGATCATAATCCACCTCCAGATAGTGATCCGAAAAAGCGCAGTTCTGTTCCGGGTCCAGCACCTCCAGCAGCGCCGAAGAGGGGTCGCCGCGGAAGTCAACGCCCAGCTTGTCAATCTCATCCAACATAAAGAGCGGGTTATTGGTCTGCGCTTTGCGCATGGTCTGGATGATCCGGCCTGGCAGCGCACCGATATAAGTCCGGCGATGGCCGCGGATCTCCGCCTCGTCCCGCACCCCGCCCAGCGACAGACGGACAAACTTGCGGCCCAGCGCATTGGCAATCGACTTGCCCAGCGAGGTCTTCCCCGTACCGGGCGGCCCCACGAAACACAGGATCGGCTGACGCAGCCGGGTTGGGTTCAGGCTGCGGATCGCAATGTATTCAATGATCCGGTCCTTGGGTTTTTTCAAGCCGTAATGGTCATTTTCCAGCACTTCCATCGCGTGGACCACATCGAGGTTATCCTCGCTCGACTCATGCCAGGGCAGTTCCAGCAGCCAATCCAGATAGGTGCGGATGATGCCCACTTCGGGCGCCATCGGCGGCATCTGCTGCAGGCGCTGCAGTTCCCGTCCCGCCTGCAAGCGGACCTCATCGGGCAGACCCTTTTCTTTGATCAGCTTCCGCAGCTCAATGATTTCCTCGGTCCAGATATCCCCTTCCCCCAGCTCGGTCTGGATTGCCTTCATCTGCTCCCGCAGGTAAAACTCCCGGTGCGAGCGGTTCACTTCCGTCTGCACCTGGGTCTGGATCTCGTCCTCCAGTTCGAGGACGTCTAATTCTTCCGCCAGGATCTGGTTGACCCGTTTGAGCCGGTCGGCGGGATGCGTCAGGATCATCAGGTCCTTGCGGAGGTCATTTTCCAGCGAAAGTGAGGTAATGATCATATCCGCCAGCCAGGAGGGGTCATTGATATTCATTGAAAAGAGCTGCGCTTCATCCGGGATGGATTCATTTAATTCCACGCAGCGCTCGAACAAACTCCGAGTGGTCCGCATCAGGGCGTTCATCTGGCGCGTCATCCGGTATTCATCCGGGATCGGCCGGGCCTCCACGATGAAGTAAGGCTCGGTCTGCAGAATATTGACGATTTCCACCCGGCGGCGGCCCTGGACGAGGGCGGAATGGTTGCTGCCCTGCATGTTCAGCAGCCGCCCCACCGCCAGTTCCATGCCCACGGGCAGGTAGTGGCTCAGCAGGTCCCCTTCCGCTCCTTCATCCGAGAGGAACAGCGCAATCGCGGTCTTATTCTGGCCTTGGGCGGCTTCAATCGCCTTGGGGCTGATCTCATTGCTCACGAAGATCGGGGAGATCATCCGCGGAAAAACCACCACGTCCTTCAGGACGAAAGCCGGACTGATGAACACACCCTCTTCATTCACTTCCCGGTCCACGATCCGGTAAAGCTCTTCCGTCCGCTGATGGATGTTTCCCATCAGGTCATTATCGTCGTCTGATGGTGGGAACCATTGTTCGTCATTCATGATCTCTCCAATAATCCAATAAGTTAACTTAAGTTCAGGATAGGAATAATTCTATCATCCCGCTGCTGCTTTTTCCCGGCCTGCAAGCAGCTCCCGGGCCGCCGCGGCGATGAAAACGCTCCCTGCAATCAGGACCACGGCCTCATCCCCTGCCTCCCGGAGCGCTTCCGCCAGAGCAGCTTCAACGGGCACGATCGCCTTGGCTGCCCGCCCTGAGCGGTGGACCATGTCCACCAATTTCCCCGCGTCAAAAGCCCGGGGGTGGACAGACTGGGTCGTGATCACCTGGCGGACCCGCGGCAGCAGTTCCTGAAACATCCCGCTGACGTCCTTATCCTCAGATGCGCCAAAGACCAGAACGATGGGCAAGCCCGGAAAATAATCATCCATGGCCTGCCGCAGGCGCAGCGCGGAATAGCGGTTATGCGCCGAATCCACCACGACCGGCGGATTGCGCCGCAAAACCTCCAACCGGCCGGGCCAGGCCACCCGGGCGAAGCCCTCCTGGTAAGCGCGCTGACTCAGGGTCACGCCAAATTTCTCCGCAGTCTTCAGGGCGGCAAAAGCTGTGGCCGCATTTTCGACCTGGTGGTATCCAAGCAGTGGAAGGTGAAAGCGCAGCGGACTCCAGATATGCCGTCCGCCGCTCTCGATGAATTCATCCACCATCGTCTGTTCGTCCGGAGTCCACACCAAAAAGGTCTGCCCGCTCAGGCTGTGGCTGTCCGCCGCAAAGAGATAATCCCGCCCCACCTGGATCAGCGGCGCGTTGTGCTCCGCGGCGATCTGTTCCAGCTTCAGGCGGGCCTCTTCTTTTTGCGGCGCAACCACCACCGGCCGGCCGGGTTTGATGATCCCGCCCTTTTCGCCGGCAATTTCGCTCAGCGTATCGCCGAGGATCTTGGTATGGTCGTAGGAAATCGAGGTGATCACCCCGACAATGGGGTCTACGATATTGGTGGCATCCAGCCGCCCGCCCAGGCCGACTTCAAAAACAGCATAGTCCACCTGCCGGCGGGAAAAATAGAGGAAGGCCAAAGCCGTCGTCAATTCAAAGGTTGTGATCTCGGGGACAGCCTCGGTCACCGAGCGCAGGTCATCCACCAGCGCAACCAGGTCCGCATGGCTGATCTCTTCTCCATTGACCCGGATCCGCTCCGTGAAATCGATCATGTGGGGCGAGGTGTATAACCCGGTGTGGTAGCCCTGCGCTTTGAGCACGCTGGCGCACATCGAGGAGACCGACCCCTTGCCCTTGGTCCCGGCGACATGGATGACGCCGTAATCCTTTTGCGGATCGCCCAAAAGGGACATGAAATGCCGCATGCGCTCTAAATTAAACTTTTCCGCCGCGTTCCTAAAGTTGCGCTTCAGGCTGTAATCAATAAAGCTGTAAAGAAAATCCAATGATTCCTGGTAGCGAGTTTCAATATCCTGCATACTTTTCTTTCTGAGACGAGCCAATAGAATGTGGCCTTTATTATATCCTCTGCCGTCAGACAACCAAAGACCTCCCTTCACAGACATCCGCTTCACCTCAGCGCCGGATAAGGGACAGAAAACATTAAACGGCGGCCGAACGACAAGAATCGCCCCCCTATTTCAAAAATGATAGAATATCGGTATAAATAACGGGTCATTGGATCCATCCGGCTCTCATCCGGTCGGCCATCAGCCGGACAGCCGCGAGACGACAAAGCCGTGTTTATTCAAACCGGCGCATCTGCGGTTACAATAAACCCTAACGGTTGATCTTAACCACCCGGCAGCAAGGAAGGTTTTATGGCAGGACTCTCACACGAACTCGGTATTGACCTGGGAACCCTCAACACCAGGATTGCGGAAGGTAAAGACATCTTAATTCAGGAACCCACCGTAGTCGCCATCCTTTTGGAAGAGCTGAAACTGGTGGAAATCGGCAAGTCCGCGCTGGATATGCTTGGCAGGGTGCCCGAAAGCATCGAGGTTAACCGGCCGATGCGCTATGGCGTGATCGCCGAGTTTGAGATCACCGAAAACCTGCTGCGGGAGCTGGTCCGGCGGGTGACCGGACGGCTGCTGCTCTTCCGTCCAAACCTGATGATCACCATTCCCTATGGGATCACCAGCGTTGAACGCCGCGCCGTCTACGAAGCCGGTCTGGGCGCTGGCAGCCGGGATGTCACCCTGATCCAGCAGCCGCTCGCGGCGGCCATCGGCGTGGACCTGCCCATCAGCACCCCCACCGGCAATATGATCGTCTCCCTCGGGGGCGGCACTTCGCAGGCCGCGGTGCTGGCGATGAACGGGATCGTCTCCGCGGAGACCACCCAGGTGGCCGGCCTGAAGATGGACGACGCCATCGTCGACTACATCCGCCATAAATACGGCCTGATCATCGGCCAGCCCACGGCCGAACAGTTAAAGATCAAAATCGGCGCGGCGATTCCCCAGGACGAGCAAAGTTCCATGGAGATTCAGGGCCAGGACCAGGTCAGCGGCCTCCCCAAGCCCGTGATCCTGACAACGGATGAGGTTGTGGAAGCTTTGCAGAATCCGCTGGAAGAAATTGTCACCATGATCCGCCACGTGCTGGAAAAGACCCCTCCGGAGCTGATCTCCGACATCATCGACCGAGGCGTCGCCCTCTGCGGCGGGACCGCCCTGATGCGCGGAATTGACAAGTATCTGACCAAGTCCCTCGGCATCCCCGCTTATCTGGTAGATAACCCCACCACCTGCGTGGTGGAAGGGGCTGCCAGGGCCTTTACGATGATGGACGAATTGAGCCGAAACCTGCCGCCGAAATTCTAAAGGAAGCAATGATGGTGGAACCTGCATCAAGCCCAGCCGAATTTTCTGCCAGACCGGCCCGCGAAGCCGCGGATCAGGATGGGCTGAGCCGGTTCTACCCGCCCCGCCGCCAACAACTCAACCATTGGATCGGGGTTCCCGCCGGTATCCTGCTGATCCTCCTGGCCGCCGCCGCGTTTTTATTTGGTTTCTTCACGACCTGGACGGCCATCGAGCGGCATGGCCGAGCGGTGGTCCTCAAAACCCTGCCCCTCCCCCTGCTCATCGCCGTCCTCTGCGCTGTGATTGGTCTGACCCTCCTCGTCAGCGCCGCCCGCCATTGGCGGGACGGGATCACGCTCCTGCCAACCGGGCTTGAAATTCAGGAGGGCAGAAAGACCCATTCTGTGCCTTTTGAGTCCATCACCCGCCTGGATTCCCTGGTCAACGTGGTCAAGTTCGCCACCAGCGTTGTGGACGTGCGCACCCGGGCCGTCATCGAGGATGACCAGGGGCAGAAGTATGTGATCACCGACCTGACCGCAAACGCTCAGGACCTGGTGAAGCGCTGCCGGGCGGAAGTGCTCCCCAGGCTGTTCCGAGAAGCTCAAAAAGCGCTCCAGCAAGGCCAAAAAATCGAGTTTCACCCTGACCTGGCAGCCACCCGCCAAGCCGTTCTGATCCGAAATGTGCCTTATGACTGGCGGGATTTAACCGTCGCCCTCAAAAAACGACGGATCGCCCTGCTGGATAAAACCACCCGGCGCGATCTGATCAACTTTCCTGTGCGAAAATTGAAAAACACCGATATTTTGCTGGCTTTACTGGAAAATCCCCCGCGATAACACCCTTGATTTGAGTTTTGGATCGGAAATAAAGGCCATAATGGTTAGGAGGGTTTACACAATGACTGCTGATGGCCCTCATCCAACCCTCGGCGCCACCTCAAGGAACGTAGTGACGAAGCCCCCAAAACATTGTGAGGGGGTGGGGGGAAGGCTTAACCTGTCTTCTTACCTTAAACACAGCCGAGGTAAATTACTTTTTATCCCCAAGGTAATACATCATCCGCTGCAAATGCAGGACGGGGTCAATGTGCTGCACGTGGACGTTCTCCGGCGTGATCAGGGTGATCGGCGCATAGTTCAAGATCGATTCGATTCCCGCCGCCACCAGCTGATCGGCCATCTCTTGGGCGGCCTGGGCGGGAACGGTCAGGATGGCGATCTTAATCCCCTTTTCCCGGATCTTCTCCTCCATAACCGCCACATCCTCCACGATCACCGGGCCGACCGGCGTCCCAATCACTTTGGGATCTACGTCAAACAGCAGGCCAATCTCGATCCCGCGACTGGCAAAGCCCTGATAGCGGGTGAGCGCCCGGCCGAGGTCGCCGGCGCCGACCACCACCACCTGCCAAACCCGGTCCAGGTTGAGGATCCGCTGCAGTTGTTCAATCAAATAATAAATCGAATAGCCTGTCCCCTGTTTGCCAAATCCCCCGAAATAAGAGAGGTCCTTGCGGATCTGGGCGGCAGTGGACCCCAGACGTTCCGCCAGCATTTGTGAGGAGACGGTGTGCATCCCCTGCCTGGCCAATTGATTCAGCGTTTGCAAATACCAGGGTAACCGGCTGATTACAACGTCTGGGACAACTTCTTCTGCCATGGGTCAGTATCCTGTATAATAAAAGTTGGTCAATTAAACTTGTCTGCAACAGCTTTATTATACGCTATAACCCGATCGCAGCCTTTTTATTGGTTGGGTCAAAGCCTGTGATTTTCTCAGGTCCCGGGAAAAATTTTCGATTACAATAACCCTTGTAAAGAAGAGAAAAACTATTATTGGAGGTCCTATGCGTGCAGGAAGAATCATTGCTTTCATAACGGCTGCCGTCTTCATCATCTTCGGATTCTTGTTCATTCTGGGCGCTTTCAGTCCGGAAGGCTCTCCGAGCTGGATCTTTGTCGGCATCGTCGGCATGGTGATCGGCTTCGTGCTGATCTTTGTCGGCACCAAGCTTTCCCCGCCCCAAAAGGCCGGCGACCAGGTCGTCAACCTGCAGGTTGACCTGCCCAGCGACGTGAGCATGGATACGATCAAATGCAAGTCCTGCGGCGCGCCTTTGAAGGCCGAGGACATCAAAATGGTCGCTGGCGCACCGGTGGTTGAATGCCCGAACTGCGGCACGACCTACCAGCTGACAGAAGAACCAAAGTGGTGAAATAATGAAGAAACTTAAGATCATCCTTCTCATCATCGTTCTGTTGGGGGTGTTCGCCCTGCCAGCCACGTCGGTTTCGGCGCAGGACTATGCCTTCACCCTCACCTCAATGGAAGTTGAAGCTTACATTGAAGAGGATGGTACGCTTTCCCTCTGGTATCTGTTGGAGTTCCAGAACCTGCCTTCGGGCGCTCCGATCGAATTTGTGGATATCGGGATGCCCTCCTCTTCCTACAGCCGCAGCGCCGTCCAGGCAGAGGTTGACGGCGTCGCAATCGAAAAGGTGGAAAGTTCCCCCTATGTGCCGAATGGCTTTGCCCTGAACCTGGAAGACAATGCCATCCAACCGGGCCAATCCGGCACGGTCACGGCCTGGATCACGGGCGTGGAAGATGTGGTGACTCCCTATGACAACGGCGACCGGGAAAACTATGCCAATTTCCAGTTCAGCCCGAACTGGTTCGATTCGCAATATGATAAGAGCAGCAACACCGCCTACCGGGTGACCATCATCCTCCCGCCAGGCGTTGGCAGCGAGGAAGGGGTTTATTATTACCCCTCCAACTGGCCGGGGGATGACACGCCTGACGACATCGGCCGGACCGCCGCTGAAGACCGGGTCTACTATTCCTGGTATGCCGCAAACGCCGATGCGCACACCCAATACACCTTCGGCGTCGCTTTCCCGAATCAATATATCCCGGAACAGTCAGTGGTCCAGACCATTCCCATGAACGACACGCCCTCCTCATCCGGCGGATCGAACGGGATTCTCACCGCCCTGAGTGGGAATGTCTGCTGCTTTGGTTTCGGCCTGTTCTTTGTGGCGATATTCGGCTGGAGCATCTACCAGGGCACCGTCGGCGCCAAGAAACGCAAGATGAAATATCTGCCGCCCAAGATGAAGATTGAGGGCCACGGCATTAAGCGCGGGCTGACGGCGGTTGAGGCCGCCATTCTGATGGAGCAGCCGATGGATAAGGTCATGACCATGATCCTCTTCGGTGCGCTCAAAAAAGAAGCGGCAATCGTGGAGCAGTCCGACCCGCTGAAACTGACCGTCACCGACCCCCTGCCCGAAGGCTTGCAACAATATGAAATCGACTTCCTGAACGCCTTCAAAGAATCAGATGCCAAGCGCCGGACCGCCCTGCAAAAGATGATGGTGGATCTGGTGAACAGCGTCTCCCAAAAGATGAAAGGCTTCAGCCGCAAAGAAACCATCGCCTATTACGAGGACATCATGCGCCGGGCCTGGAAGATGGTTGAAGAATCCCAGACTCCCGAGGTCAAGAGCGAAAACTACGACCAGACCCTCGAATGGACGATGCTGGATGACGACTACGCCGAGCGCACCCGCCAAACCTTCTCGGGCGGCCCGGTCTTCGTGCCGATGTGGTGGCCGCGTTATTCCCCCACCTACCGTCGCAATATCGGCCGGATGAGTCCTGCCACGCCCTCCATCGGGGGCAATGTTTCAACCGGCGGCCGGTCGAGCAGCAGCGGTTCTCCTTCGCTGCCGCATATCCCCGGCTCTGATTTTGCTGCCGGCGTCGTCAACGGCGTCACAGGGATGTCTGCCGGCGTGGTCGGCAACCTGACCTCCTTTACCAATGGCATCACCACCCGCACCAACCCGATCCCCGTTTCCAGCAAGTCCGGCAGCGGCGGCTTCCGGGGCGGCGGCAGCAGCGGCGGATGCGCCTGCGCCTGTGCTTGCGCCGGTTGCGCCTGCGCCTGTGCCGGTGGCGGCCGCTGAACCTGATCCCAACCTATCGCTCCTGGCGTCAATTGCGCCAGGAGCCTCTCAATCCTTATGAAACCTTCAAACACGCTTACCGGTAAACTGACCAAGATTTTCCAACGTCCCCCTTCGCCCAAGACCGGGCTGTATCATTACCGGCGGGAAAGCAAAGCTGAAAAGACGCGCATCCACCTCCGGATCGACCCGGACGGGCGCGGTCTGCTGATCGTCAACGCCAACCGGGTGGTGCACCTCAACCCCTCAGCGGCAGCGATGGCTTTCTATCATCTGGAAGGCCTCACGCCGGAATCTGCATCCCGAGCCTTGCAGCGGGAATACAGCGTCTCTTCCAAAGATGCCCAGAACGACTTCCTGGACTTCATCAACCAACTGGAGGATCTGCTGCGGCCGGATGGCGCCTGCCCGGTCTGTGAGCTGGACCTGGAAACCACGGCGCCTTTCAGCGCCAAGCCCAGCGCCCCCTACCGAATGGACCTGGCGATCACCTACCGCTGCAACAATAATTGCAGCCATTGTTACAACGCCCGCTCCCGCCATTACCCTGAGTTGAGCCTGGAGGAATGGAAGCGGGTCATCGACCGAGTTTGGGACCAGCGCATTCCCCACATCGTCTTCACCGGCGGGGAGCCCACGCTCTACCCCCACCTGCCGGAACTGGTGGCCTATGCCGAACAGCAGGGCGTCATCACCGGGCTGAACACCAACGGCCGCAAATTGGCAGACCCGGCTTTCGTCCAGGCGCTGGTGGATGCCGGTTTGGATCATGTCCAGATCACGCTCGAATCGCACGACCCGACTATCCATGACAAAATGGTAGCCGCCAAAGGTGCCTGGGCAGAGACGGTCGCCGGCGTGCGCAATGTGGTGGCTTCGCCGCTCTACGTGATGACCAATACCACCCTGCTCACCCACAACAGCCCCACCGTCAAAGAAACCCTCCATTTCCTCGGCGAACTGGGCGTCCCCACAGTCGGCCTGAACGCCCTGATCTATTCGGGCAAGGGCGAAGAGGTTGAGACCGGCCTGCCGGAAGAGGACCTGCCCCCTCTGCTGGAAACCGCCCGCGAGATCACGCAGGCCCAGGGGCAGCGCCTGATCTGGTACACCCCCACCCAATATTGCCACTTCAACCCCCTGCAGCTGGACCTGGGCGTCAAAGGCTGCACGGCGGCGCTCTATAATATGTGCATCGAGCCCAATGGCGACGTGATCCCCTGCCAATCCTATTACCAGTCTCTGGGCAATATGCTGCAGGACCCCTGGCAAGCCATCTGGGAAAATCCCCTGGCGCTCTCGCTCCGCAACCGGAGCGTCGTGCCCGAAGGCTGCCTCACCTGCGAGTTCCTCCCGGAATGTGGCGGCGGATGTCCCCTGGCAAGAAAACACCAAACGATCCATCCCATCCAGAATCCCATTTTTTCCAATTGAACGGAGCGATATGGCCAATCTCTTTCAATCTGTCAAGCAACTTTTCTCTGATAAGAAACCCCTCCCGGCCGGCATGTACAGCTACCAGGCGCCAGCCAGTGAGGAAGCCCCCTACCGGCTGCACCTCCGGATTGAAGCGGACGGCAGCGGAATTCTGGTGATCAACGCCTCCACCATCCTGCACCTCAACCAGACGGCGGTCGAGTATGCCTACCACATCATCAAAGGCACGCCCCTGGCGGAAGTGGCCGCGGAGGTCGCCAAGCGCTATCAGGTGGACCCCGAGCAGGCCCGGCAGGATTTTGAAGCCCTCCAGGAGCAGATCGAAACCCTGATCCATACGCCGGACCTCGACCCCGTCATGTACCTCGGCCTGGAACGCATTGACCCCTATCAGACCGAAATCTCCGCCCCCTACCGGCTGGATTGCGCCCTGACCTACCGGGTGGACGGCGACAGCCTGCAAAGCGCCGCGCCGCAGGAGCGGGTAGCGCGGGAACTGAGCACTGAAGAATGGAAAACCATCCTCCACAAGGCCTTTAAAGCCGGCATTCCCCACCTGCTCTTCACCGGCGGCGAGCCGACTCTGCGGGAAGACCTGGCGGAGATCCTCCAGGAAGCGGAAGACCTGGGTCTGGTCACCGGCCTGCTCTCGGCCGGCCTCAAACTCGGGAATCAGGCTTATCTGGAAAGCCTCCTCGCGAGCGGTCTGGACCATTTCATGATGGTCTTTGACCCGGAGGACGAGCGGGACTGGCAGGTGCTGGAAACCGTCCTGCCCGAGGACCTCTTCACCACCGTCCACCTGACCCTCAGGAATGGGGACGACCTCCAGCCGGTGATCCGCCGGCTGGCCGAAGTGGGCGCCAACGCCATCTCCTTGAGCGCCGTGGACCCCGCCCTGGCGGATAAACTGCAAGCGCTGCGGGATTACGCGGCCGTGCAGCAGCTTGAACTGGTTTGGGACCTGCCGGTGCCCTATTCCAGCAATAACCCGGTCTCTCTGGAACTGGAACAGAGCAGCGAAGGCGCAGCCAGTGCGGGAGCGGGCAAAGCCTGGCTCTACGTGGAACCGGATGGCGATGTGCTCCCCGCCCAAGGGCTTTCCGACCAGGTCCTCGGTAACCTGCTGACCGATGAATGGGAGCAGATCTGGTCCAAATGAAATCGGGCCAAGGACAGCTGACCCTCACCGAATGGCACGCGCGCTTCACCCAGCAGGCCGGCTGGACCGCTGAGATCCGCCGGCACCTCTTTGACCAGGCCGGGCTGAAGCCAGGCAGCCAAGTGTTGGAAGTGGGCTGCGGAACCGGCGCCGTGCTAAACGCCATTGCTGAAGAGACTGACTATCACCTGACTGGGGTGGACATTGACCGCCCCAGTTTGCAATTTAATCACACTCAACTCCCCCCTTTCCCGTTAACCCAGGCGGACGGTCACAGCCTCCCTTTTGCCGATAAGGCCTTTGACGCGGTCTACTGCCACTACCTGCTGCTCTGGGTCGCGGACCCCGCCCGGGTGCTGGCCGAGATGCGCCGTGTGACCCGCCCCGGTGGGGTGGTGATCGCCCTGGCCGAGCCGGACTACGCTGGCAGAATTGATTCTCCGCCCCCTCTGGATGAGCTGGGCCGGCTGCAGACCAAGGCCCTGGCGCGGCAGGGTGCGGACGTTGAAATCGGCCGCAAATTGGAGCAGCTGTTCATAAGCGCAGGGCTGGTCAATATCTTTTGCGGGCAGCTCACCGCGCGGGCTGACCAACCGGAAACTATGGACCCCCTAGAAAAAGCCGTGCTGAAATCCGATCTAGCGGGTGGTCTCACCGCCGCGGAAGTGGACCACTATCTCAAAATCGACGAAACAGCCCGCTCCCAAAACCGGCGGAAAATGTCCATCCCGACCTTCCATGCCATCGCCTGGGTAAGCCCCTAGCACCAATTTGGTCATTTGCTTGCCAAATCAATTAAAGGCGGCTATAATATCACTCTGAAATCGGGGCGTGGCGCAGTCCGGCTAGCGCGCTTGCATGGGGTGTAAGAGGCCCTGGGTTCAAATCCCAGCGCCCCGACTTTAGAAAAACCGCCCAAGGTTGGGCGGTTTTTTCATAAGGTTAGACCTGGAGGTGACAGAATGGCTCAGCATTTCCGTATCGCATTCCTTGGCTCAGGCGGGATCGCCCGGGCGCACGCCTATGCCCTTGACGCGCTGAAATACTATTATGACGACGCCCCCGAGGTCGAGCGCGTGGTGGTCGCCTCGCCCACCGCAGCTCACCGGGAAGCCTTCGCCAGCCGCTACGGCTTCCGGGAAACCTGCGCGCCCGACGACGTCTGGGCGCGGGATGATCTGGATGCGGTTTACCTCCTCGGCGCCAATCTCACCCATACGCCGCAGTTCCTCAAGGCCGTCGAGCATCCCACAATCCGGCGGATGTACATCGAAAAACCCATCGCCGCGTCAAAAGAACAATTAGCGGATTTGGAAGCATTCGCATCTAAAGACCACATCAGGTTCGTCATGATGGGGTTCCAATTCCTGCAGAAATCCCCCATCCGCAAAGCGCTGGCGCACTGGCAGTCCGGCGACTTTGGCACACCGGTCCATTTCCGCGCCGAATACCTGCACAGCAGCTACCTCAACCCGGATTACCGCCAGAAGCACACCAACCGCATGGCCGCCCTCCCGCTCGACGGCGCGGCCGTAGACCTCGGCTCACACGCCCTGAGCCTGCTGACGGCCTTCCTCGGCGACGGCTTGAGCGTGCGGCAGGCCACCGCCACCAACGGCCAAATCGCCGGCGTCCCTGCTGAGACGGACCTCTGCACGATCGCGCTGATGGAAGAAACAGGGTCGGGCGCGGTCGGTACGATGACGGCCAGCCGCATCACGGCAGGGGCGGGCGACCAGCTTAAGCTGGAACTGCACGGCACCCTGGGCTCCATCCTGTTCGACACCGCCCAGCCGGACTGCTATCACAGCTTCCAGGCCGGCGGGAGCTGGCGCCGTCACGACGTTTATAGTGATTACCTGCCTGCCTCAAAATTCACCTCTGACTATGTCCCCTCCGGCTGGCTGCGCGCCCTGGTGCACAACCATTACCTCTTCCTGGGCGGCAACCCCGAAGGAAGTTTCATTCCCGGTCTGGCGCATGGCATCCAGGTCCAGCGC
>WOYI011029701.1_pt1 | contig 32249 bp, 34 predicted proteins | sample 6423411 | NCBI WGS metagenome assembly WOYI01 (sample SAMN13441803, study PRJNA592873) | oil field metagenome | biome: oil field; feature: oil-well bore; material: oil-contaminated soil; isolation source: oil-contaminated soil from oil-well borehole | place: Germany: Wietze | collected 2016-10-18 ...
TCAATCTAACTTGTATCCCTTGTTAGTTTTGGGCATCGTTTTCATAAATTTAAAACTTAATAAAGACTTTCATGTGCGAGAAAGTCGTTCATTTAAAGCTATCATTTATCTAACCGCTTTTTTGTTATTGAGTGAAATTGTTATTTATTTTTCTTCTCAAGGAGCGACACCCGTACATATCTTTTTTAATAATTTTTTCAACGTTTTGAACTTCATAGCCTTGCCCGCCACGGCATTTGCTTGGGTAATTTATATTCTAAGAGAATCAAATTTTGAGTATTCTAATTATAAGTGGCTGATTTATGTTTTAATCGCCCCTTTATTGATAACAATGGTTTTAGCTACTTTGTCAGCTTTTTTCGGATTGTATTTTATTATCGATTCCGCAAACGTATATACGCGCGGACCATTGTTTTTCATTCACGCCATCATTAGTTATTCGTATTTATTAGTCGGTATATTTTTCATCATCCAAAACCGGAAAAAATTACCTAAAGGCGACTTGTTTCCCATGCTTCTTTTCGCGCTTCCGCCATCACTTGGCGGGTTGTTGCAAATGGCTTTTTATGGCACTTTATTAATTAACCCGGGGTTGGTTTTATCGATACTTCTTATTTTTATTTTTAATCAAAATCAGCGCGTAGTGACCGATTATTTGACGGGGTTAAATAATCGACGCCAATACGAAAAATACATCGCACAATTGCGTCCCAAAACTATCCATAATACTTTAGCGGTGATGTCAATCGACCTCGATAATTTCAAACAAGTTAACGACAATTTTGGACATTTTTTGGGAGACGACGTGCTTATTTCTATCGCTAAAATTTTGCATGATACCTTCAAACTAAACGATTTCATTGCCCGGACCGGTGGCGATGAGTTCTATGTTTTCTTTCAAGTGGGGAAAAAACGTCCTATGAATCAAACAATCAAACGTTTTATCGACAATCTAAATGATTTTAACAGCCAACAGAACTTTCCATTCGACATCAAATGTTCCTATGGCGTCGATATTTATAATCGCCACAATTTTTCGGATATTCACTCATTTTTAACGCACATTGATCGTTTGATGTACCTCCAAAAAGGCAAAGAGGTCGCGGTCAATCTTCCAAAGGAAGGACACTAATTTAAATGATTTTTTCTATCAATGTTGCGACTTTGCGCGATTTCATGATTAATATTTTATTGCTATTTGGAATGGTTTTGCTTTATCAAGTGTCGCGGTTCCAACCCAGACAAAAAGGGTGGTTCAAAAATATTATTGTGGGGTTGTTTGTTGGTCTCATTGGGGTTTTGACCATGATGTTTCCTTTCAAATTTAATGAAGGTTTGTTTTTTGATGCTCGAAGTGTGCTTTATTTAATCTCTGGATATTTCTTTGGACCAATCGTTACCATAATCGGAGCGGCAATCGGTCTCGGTTATCGCATTTATGTAGGTGGTGGCGGCGTTTATGCTGGGGTTGCCACAATTTTCGTCACTTCTTTAATTGGCATTAGCTGGAAATATGTCCAGACGAGATTGCCAAAATCATGGTCGAGCGCTTTTAATTTTTATTTAATGGGTTTCATTGGGCACATTGCCGCGATTACCTGTCAACTTTTGATTGTTCCGTTTTCGAATGCCATTCCCGCTATTCAGTTAATTGCCGTCCCATTTTTAGTTTTCTATCCAATTGCGACGCTTATTCTGGCCTTATCAATTAACAATCATATTAACCGCCTCTTGGCCGATGAGTCCATCAAACAACAAAAGTTACTCTTACAATCATCAATTGACAGCGCCCAAAATATTCAAGTTTTCGCCCTCGATAAATCGATGCGTTATCTGACATTTAATGAATCTCACGCCCAGTCAATTCAAGCATTCGTCGGTCGCCGGCCGACCATTGGCCAAGGGTTTCTCGACAACATGCCAATTAATGATTTTTCTAAGCGCCTCCGCAATGAAATCAAAATTGCGCTCGAAGGAAAAAGTTATGTTTCTTTGGCCCAAATCGAAACGAGTCACCATGTTTTTTTCGAAACACATTATAGTCCCATTATCGACGCTCATCATCAAATAATCGGCGTTAGCGTTTTTTCTCAAGACGTGACTAAACGCATCAACGATGAAAAAGAAATTGTGCATTTGTCATATCATGACCCCTTGACAAACCTTAAAAACCGACGCTTCTACCAAGAAGAAATTGCGCGACTCGAGGAAAAACGCGATGCTATTTTGACGTTCGTATTATTCGATATAAATGGATTAAAAATCATGAACGACGCCTTTGGGCACCAAGTTGGCGATGTCTTGTTACAACGCATCAGCCAAGTCGTCAACGATACTCTTCCTGAAAATTCTATTTTGATTCGCATCGGCGGAGATGAGTTTGTTATTATTTTTTATGGTATCCATGAGTTGGCAACCGAAGAAATTATTGAACGAATCGATGGTTTGATTCGTAACGAAATGATTAACGGCATTAGTTTTTCGGTCTCATTTGGCGTAGCCGAACGGCAACCGAATGAAAAGATCGCCGAAACAATCCGTCGCGCCGAGAAGAAAATGTACACCAAAAAGCTGGGCGAAGTAACTAGTTCGCGCCACGAAACGATTCGCGCCATTTTAAATACGCTTCATGTTAAGAGTAAAAGAGAAGAAAGTCATTCCCTTCGCGTTTCGTTAATCTCGCAAAAAATTGGCGAAGCTTTGAATTTGCGGCGGGAAGAAATCGATCTTCTCAAGATGATGGCCAACTTGCACGACATCGGAAAAATTGCGATTGATGCGGCCATCCTAAATAAACCTGGACCATTAAATGACCATGAGTGGAGTGAAATTAAAAAACACCCAGAAACCGGCTATCATATTTTGCTGGCCTCACCCGAATACGCCGAAATTGCCGAAGACATTTTATCGCACCATGAACGATGGGATGGTAAAGGTTATCCTCGTGGACTTAAAGGCGAAGAAATTCCATTTCGCGCTCGCGTTATCGCTCTGGCTGATAGTTTTGACGCGATGACAAGTTCGCGACCATATCGGTGCGCGCTAACACAAGCCGAAGCCATCGAAGAAATCCGCCGCTGCGCCGGCACGCAATTTGATCCAAATATTTCGGCCAAATTTCTCGAATATTTGAAACGCGAAGAAACTGATGAATAAAAGAGGTTTTAAATAAATACTAATATGATATTATTATCGAGATATTGAGGTAGCCTATGGATTGGGATGCAGTAGTCGGTTTTTTTACAGCCGTAACATGGTGGGAATTATTAATTATTTTTGTGGCAAAAATCGTAGAAGTATCGCTTGGTACGGTCCGGATGATTCTTGTCAATAAAGGATATCGAAACGAAAGCGTCTTGTTATCGCTTGTTGAAATTTTTATGTGGGTGTTTATTGCTAGCGCCGTCATTAATAACCTTTCAGAAGCCCCCATCAAAGGAATTGTTTATGGCCTTGGCTTCGCTTCCGGAGTTTATCTTGGATCTATCATTGAAAAGAAATTAGCGTTTGGCATGGTCCTTATCGAAACGATTGCCAGCGAAACGACCGGCATGGCTATTGCCGAGCGATTACGGGAAATTGGATTTGGCGTCACCACTATTTCTGGTCAAGGTCGCTTAGAAAAACGCGTCGTCATCAAAGTCTTCTCGCGACGCCGTAATGAGGAAATCGTTACCAAAGAAATTCTTGCCCTCGATCCAACCGCGATGATTATCAGCGAAGATATTAAACGAATGACGGGTGGTTTTGTAACCCGAAGCAAATCGCTTTTTAAATAGAAAATCGTTTATAATAATGATATGAACATGCTAAGATTTCTGACTCCCAAACATGATGTAGAATACCTCTACGACGATTTTTCTTTACGGCAGGCGCTTGAAAAAATGGAAATTCACAATTATCAGGCCGTCCCGATTATTAATCGAAATGGCAACTACATGGGGACAATTACCGAGGGCGACCTATTATGGTTCATTAAAGACCAAAAAGAATTTGATCTTAACAAAGCGGAAATAATACCACTTCGCCGTGTTAACCATAAAAAAGACTATAAAGCGGTTTCTGTATTAGCTCCGCTTGAGGATATCGTCAAATTGGCGATAAGCCAAAACTTCGTGCCCGTTGTCGATGATCAACAAATTTTTATCGGTATTATCCGCCGTCAAGTAGTAATTAGCTATTTCTATGAACGTAATTTTAAGCAAGGGGAATGACTTAATGAAAGATGGCTTGGAAACAATTCTCACTAGACGCAGCATCCGCTCATTTACAAACGAACCGCTTGATGAGGCAACCATTAAATCGTTGTTACATGCCGGCATGTCGGCCCCAAGCGCCCATAATCGGCGCCCGTTTCATTTCATCACAATCCTTGATGAAACAACGCGTCTAGCTCTAAAAAATAAAAGCATGTTTGCTAAAATGCTTGATGAAGCACCATTAGTCATTGCTGTATGTGGCGATAAAGTACGACAACCGATTCATGATTTTTTAATTGAAGACTGTTCGGCGGCAACCGAAAACATATTGTTGGCGGCTCATGCCCTTGATCTAGGAGCAGTATGGATTGGCGTCTATACTTTAACGGGGTGGCAAAAATTTATCATCAACACACTCGAATTACCAAAAAACATTTTACCAATCGCTCTTATTGCTATCGGTCACCCCAAGCAAACCCGAAAAGACAGAGAGCGGTTTGAAGACGATAAATGGCACCATGAAAAATGGTGATTACGTGATTGGTTTAATGAAGAAGCGGCCATAAACCTGATGGCCATAACTGACATCGATGAATGACTTGGGGTCGGCATAGCGCACTAGCTTGACGACTCTTTTTACTTCGATACTCGATACAGCGATGTAAATGATGATGCGCTTTTCGCCCGAAAAGCCACCCTTCGCATCAACGACCGTGCATCCATGAGGAAAATTTGCTAGCAAGATTTTTGGTAATCCCATTTGCGTTGTGATGATTTGCATTTGGGCTTTTTTATTTCTAACATTTAAGGCATCGACAACACGACCACTGGTGAAAAAATACACTAGGGTATATAAGAAACTATTGAGGGCTCCGATGCCACTGCCCTCTTTTAAAATTAACAGGCTCGTATAAATGGCTAAAATTACGCCATTAACACCAATTTGGTATTTACCAACCGATGTTGATTTATTATTAGCGATGTAATAAGTGACGATGTCAAGACCACCACCACTAAACTCCAACCGGAAGCATAAGGCACTGCCTAAACCCACTAAAAAGCCCGCGAACAAAGCCCGACCAAGCATGTCATTGGATATATCAACGATGGTCAACCAATTGTTGGGCAATATTTCAATAAATATTGAGGTAAAAACGACATTGATAACTGAAAATGTCGCAAATTTTTTGCCAATACCTTTATATGCGAGGAAAAACAAGGGGACATTGAAGGAAAAATATAATATCGCTTGCCATGACTTTCCGGCCACGCTAGGAAATAATCCCACGATTTGAAGCAACAATGTCCCAATTTGCGATAAACCGGAAATCCCACCAGTAATTAAATGGTCAACGCTCGGATCTGTTGTGGTAATAAAACCACGGAATGAATAGGCAAATAAAAACGCGGCGATAATTGCCACGATGAAAGTAAAAAAATAGTTTAATACTTGGTGCAAATGCCCATGTTCAAACATGAAATCCTGATACCGTTGTTGCCATTTTTGGATACGAAACATAGGTCTATTAATTTAAGTGCTTTCTTGTTGTTATGATTATATACTATTCTAGTATCACGACTAAAGAACTATACATAACTTTTTGTTGAATTACGATAGTCTCTTTGATAATATTAACGTGCTATATGTATATATAGGAGGTCTTTGAATGAAAAAGATATTAATGGTAATCGGTGCCTTCTTCGCACGGATTTGGAATTGGATTAAAGAAACGGCATGGGTACAACCATTATTGATTGTTGGCATCATCTTTGCCGTCATCTTCTCGATTCCCTCGATTACGGGATGGATCCAAGGCATTGCCGACAATGCCAATAGCGCGGAAACCTATTACAAGAAATACCGCAAGTCGCTTGAAGGCGAAGAAACATCTGACGCTCAAAAATTAATCGATGCTATTATGGAAAATGAAAATACCTATGGTGACAAATTCTTCTTAATCTTTGTACAATCAGAGTGTGGTGGCTGCGAAGATTTGCAACCGGCCGTTGACCTATTAAAGACGAAGACCAGCCGTTTCTATGACGAAGACACGTTTGGCGAATTCAAGTTCTTCACCATCTTCACCGATCAAGAAGTTGAAAGCGATTTGACGACCAGTGCTTTTGACCGCTTTATCGATCGCAATACTGCCTTTCTTGAACGAACGGCGGAAACGGCAGAAAATTCCTGGTATTATGTCAAAGGTTTCCTTAACGATACGAGTATCAACGGGTTTGAAGACGGATCGAATATTGTCACCCCAACACTAATCCTTTACGATATTTCCGATGCCAATCCCTACGAAGCCGGTATTAGCGAAGTGTTATTTGGAGCATCCGGTGCTACTTCCTATGAGAAAGCCGAATTGCTAAGTCACGCTTGGCAGCACACTGAAGAATTCACCCAATAAGCAATTAACCGCTCGATGAGCGGTTTTTTTATATTTGATGATATAATTGCTATCGAGGAAGGTATCATGGAATATAACTCATGGAACGCATATAAATACATCACGGCCATAACCACTAAACGGAACGGCGGTTTTTCGAAAGGTCCTTTCGCCAAGGCGAATTTCGCATTCCACGTTGGAGATTCACAAAATGATGTCACTGCTAATCGCCAGGCTCTTTTAAGGGACCTAGGATTACATGAGAAGCAACTAATCACAACATACCAAAGCCACAGTGACATCATCAAAAAAGTAGCACACGCTGACGGGGGCGCTGGGGCTTTTTCATTTGAATCAGGCATACCAGCCGATGCCTTGTACACATATGACAAACATTTAGCTTTAGCGATATTTCATGCTGATTGCGTGCCGGTCTTTCTATTCGACAAAGTGAAAAAATGGGTGGCCATCATCCATGCTGGCATGGCAGGAAGCTTGAAAGCGATTACCGAAAAGGCGATAAACCATTTAGTAAAGCATGAAGGAAGCCGCCCCCAAGACATATTTGCCTATTGTGGCCCCTCGCTCACATTCGCCTATAATCCCATCGATGAAACGACTAAGACCGCAATTCTATCACTTAATCCGGATTTTCATTACGCCATTAAAAAAAGCGATGGCATATTTTATCTTGATGTCCCGTTGTTAAATTATGGTCAATTAAGAAAAGCGGGCATTCCTTCTTCAAATATCACAATGTCCGGCATCGACACTTTTTCTCACCCTGATGAGTATTTTTCCGCCACACGGGAAAAACAAACGGGACGTCATTTATCAATTATCATGCGCAATCGCTAATTAGCGATGATAGTAATCAATTAAAAAGCGATTAACGAACGGGTGCACGAGTTTTGCGATATCAATTTTTTGTTCGGCCAATTGTTTGATCGTCGAGGAAGAAATAAATGTCGCTTGGGCGCGACTCATGAAAAACACCATCTCAATACCAGAATCAATAAATTCATTGCCAGCGGCAATTTGCGATTCATATTCAAAATCAGGAACTGCCCGCAAGCCCCTAACGAGGGCACACGCCCCGTGTTCACGGGCATAGCGGACCGTTAAGCCACCAGTACTATCAACGGTGACATGGTTACCAAATTCTTTAACAGAAGCTTCAATCATCTTCAGGCGATCTTCGACTGAAAATGTTGTTGTCTTATAAGGATTAATCGCTAATAACACGATTACATGATCAAAAATTTCGAGTGACCGTTTCAATATATCTAAATGTCCGTTCGTGATGGGATCAAAACTGCCCGGATAAATCGCAATTTTCATAATTACCTCCACATGATAGTAACACGGGTAATGCCATATTTATAATAACGAACCTTGGAAAACATTAGTTCATCAATCATGATTGGCTTTTGCGTTTCCGTAATAATGATGCCATGTTCCGTTAATAAATTGTCTTTAAATAACATGGCTATCACCGGTTCACAAAGATTATCGAGATATGGTGGGTCGAGAAATACGATATCGACCATGAGATTTTCCGTTTTGATTCGTTTTAGCGCTTTCAAATAATCAAGGTGCCATACTATCCCATTTTCAAATTTTAATGTTTGTAAATTTTCATTAATTGTGGCAATGCAACGGTCATTATGGTCACTCATAATTGAAAGGCGAGCACCTCTTGAGAGGGCTTCGAGGCCAAACGCTCCCGACCCTGCGAATAAATCAAGCACAACCTTATCGGTGACTAAGGAACCAAGCGCCGAAAAAATCGCTTCGCGCACGGCATCACGCGTCGCCCGCGTTTCGCGGACGGTCGGTAACTTAATCATTCGGTGGCGCTGACTCCCCCCAATGATACGCATTAACCAATATCTCCGCAAAAATGCAAATTAAATGGTGTGAATAACGACGTTTGAATTTCTTGATACATTAAACGAACTGGCTGATAGGCGCTATAATACTCCCGCACAAGGGGATGGATGTCAAGCGCCAACTTAGCCTCATGAAGCCGTTGTTGTAGCAAAGTTTTTTCTTGTTCCACTTCGCATAGTTCATACTCGCTCAGGGCGACATGCATCTTGTTTGATAATTCTTTGACCGCTTCATTCGATTCGATAGCAATTTCAAGTTTCTTCAAAATTAACAATGATTCATCGTTACTAATGATGTCTTTTAGATGATATGTTAAGGATAGCAATTGTTCTTTTTCCATAAACATACTTTAGCAATTAAACGCGACTAATTAAAGCAAAAGGATACTTTTTAGATGGAAAATCATTTAAAATAATAGCGCTTATGAAATTAAAGATTTATAACGACAGCGCTCCCTATCTCCGTAACAAAAGCAAGCCGGTGCCGCTTCCCTTGGAAGTTAAACAGCGCCGAACGCTTTTAGCGATGATTGATTACCTTAAAAAGAGCCAAGATCCCGCATATGCCGAAAAGCATCACATCCGCGAAGGCATCGGTCTTGCCGCCCCACAAATTGGTATCAATCTACGGATGCTCGTCGTTTATTTTGAAAAAGATGACCAAATCGTTGAACATGGTTTTGTTAACCCGATTATCATCTCAAAATCCGTCAAACTGACTTACATTCCAAGTGGGGAAGGTTGTCTTTCTGTCGATGAGGAATATCGTGGTTATGTTCTAAGACCCCACAAAGTTGTCGTGCGCGCTTTCGACATCATTCCAAACAAAGAAGTCGAATTGACATTCCGTGGTTTTGCAGCCATCGTCGTGCAGCATGAAATTGATCATCTTGATGGAATTCTATTTTATGACCGCATCAATAAACAACAACCATTCTTATTACCTGAAAATGTCATCGTTGCTGATTAAATTTGCATTTTTGTTTATTTTTGATAACGAATACCTATATAATATGAATAACTAAAGAAGTTATAATCATAATTTTATGGTTGATTTAAATTTGAAGGAGTAATTTTTAATGGCGAGTGCTTTATTATCATCGCCGGTGTCCGTTTATGCCCTGGGAGGGCTAGGGGAAGTCGGCAAAAACACCTATTGTATCGAAAACGATAAAACTTTAATCATGATTGATGCCGGCGTCCGGTTTCCCGAGGAAGATTTGCCGGGTGTTGATTATGTGATTCCCGATTATACCCATATAAAAAACAACCGGGCCAAATTCAAAGCCCTTATCATTACCCATGGTCATGAAGACCATATCGGTGGCATTCCTTTTTTGGTACAGCACGTATTTGTGCCCGTAATTTATGCGCCGCGTTTGGCCGCCGCTTTTATTCGCCACAAACTTGAAGATAATCGCATCAAGGAAAATGTCAAAATTGTTGAATACACTGAAGAATCGGAAATACGCATCGATGATTTCCACGTGCAATTTTTCCATATGACACATTCAATTCCTGATGCCTTTGGCATTTGCGTCGATACCCCTGAAGGCCGTATCGTCACCACGGGCGACTTTAAGATTGACCTTACCCCAATCGGCGAAGACATCAATCTTGGCAAAATCGCCAAATTAGGGACCGAAGGGATTGATTTATTATTGTCGGATTCCACGAATGCCGAAATCGAAGGCTACACTCCAAGTGAACGCAACATCATCGGCGCCATTAACGACATTTTCAAAAATGCGGCAGGTCGCCTGATTGTATCGACCTTTTCTAGCAATATTTCCCGGATTCAACAAATCGTAGAAGTCGCCGTCGCTTTTAAACGAAAAATCATCGTTATTGGACGATCGATGGAAAATGCCGTGATGCTTTCCCGCGAAATGGGAATTATCAAGATTCCCGATTCTAGTCTTGTGGCGATTGAAGACGTGCGTTCATTACGTCCTGAAGAAACCGTCATTATGTGTACAGGTTCCCAAGGAGAACCAATGGCCGCCTTGTCGCGCATTGCCAATGGCGAACACCGACAATTACGAATAATTCCGGGAGACACCGTCGTTTTTTCATCGAGCCCGATTCCCGGCAACGGCTTAAGCATTAATAAGGTCGTTAATCAATTGACTAGGGCAGGCGCTAATGTATTGACAAATTCCGTTCTTTATAATGTCCACTCTTCGGGCCATCCCGCCCGCCAAGAGTTGCGCATCATGCTCAAGCTCTTCCGACCCCATTACTTTATGCCGATTCATGGCGAATATAGAATGCTAAAACTCCATGCCGAATTAGCGCACACTCTCGGCATCAGTCCCGATCATACCTTCATATGTGCCAATGGCGATACGCTCGTGCTCCGAAAAGGTGTTGTCAGCCGCGGTCCCAGAGTCCCGGCCGAGACGCTTTATATCGATGGCCGCGACATTAATGGGTTATCGACCGCTGTTATTAGGGACCGCAAAATTTTAGCGGAAGATGGCATGGTCTCGGTTATTATTGCTGTCGATAGCACGCGCAATCAATTATTAATGCCACCAAAAATCACCACCGCGGGATTTGTTTATCAAGCTTCTGGCAATCTCATCGCGGCGACTGAACAACGCGTCTTGGAATCGCTCACCGAGTTGATGAAAAATCGCGTCAATTTCAACGATATCAAGACAAACATAAAGACGACAGTGTCCCGCTATTTATTTCTCCAAACACAACGTAATCCGATGGTCATTCCCGTGATCATGAATAAAACGGCCACCTAATGTTCATCCTTGCCAGTTCTTCGCCTAGGCGCCAAGAACTCCTTAAGCAATTGATTCCCAATTTTAAAATCGTCATCCCAGATATCGATGAGCGTTTTATTGTGGCCCGCGATAGTATCTTGCCTCAAGAAATCGCCCGCACCAAGGCTTATAATGTCCATCATTTATATCCCCTTGATTTTGTGTTCGCTTGCGATACCATGGTCTATTTTAAAGGCCATCGCCTTGGTAAGCCCGTTGATGCTGCGGACGCGCGCCGAATGCTTAAATTACTATCGGGGCAAACCCATAAAGTAATCAGCGGCTACACGCTTATTGGACCAACATTTGAGGGAAATCGCACGGTAGTCACTCGCGTTACTTTCAATCAACTTTCAAATGAATTTATTAATGAATATATTGAAAAAGGGTTGCCGTTTGGAAAAGCTGGAAGTTATGGCATCCAAGATAATGATTTTGCCATCGTAAAAAAAATCGAGGGCAGTTATTCCAATGTGATGGGACTCCCGCTTGAAGACCTCAAACGCACATTAAAGAAATTAGCTATTATTTTTTAATTAAACCATCAATCAAGTGGGCGATGGAACTAGCTTCTTGGCCAATAAGTAAAATGACTTTTTGGGACATGATTACCGTTGAGCCAACTCCAAGTTTTTTTAGCTCCTCAGTATCAATCAGTTGTCCATTTTCAATGTTTAAGCTTAACCGCGACCCGGAGGCGCGGACACCTACAATATTATTGATACCTCCTAACGCCCGCAAATACGCATCGATGGGAATCGCGGCTTTTTTCTTGATTGGCCGTTTAATAAAGATAATTATTAAAACAAGAAGAATAACGACTCCAAGCGAGACGCCGATATACCAATACAAATAATTCGATACCAAGCTAATCATTGATCTTTAATAAACGAACGGCGCAAAATTTCTGGATATTGGCGATTGTTTTGATGCACAATGTGGACATATTGGTCACTTAACTGAATTTCAAGCGAATTCACATCGTCATGGGGTTCAAGGACGAGGTGATCATAACCGATGACCGCCTTTGTAAAGTCTCCCTTGAACGTGATGGTCTGCGCCCCCGTCAAAACCAAACTACTCCCTAAACTTCTAAAAGCATTGTTTTGCAGGGTGGCCACTTCCGTTAATTGCATCGTTTCAATACTTGTATGAATTAAGGCGCCGCCTAAACTTTTGTTATAGCCTGAGGAGCCAAGCGTCGAGGAAACTATCAGTCCGTTGCCTCGAAATGTCTCTAACATGACCCCATCAATGAAAACATCGCTTACAAGCGTGTGAAACGGATTTTCGAGTCGCACTTCATTCACGGCAAGAAATGAGTCTGATTGGCCATCAAAACGCCGAATAAGCTTGATTAGCCGATAACGATGGGACCGTGTTGGGGCGATAGGCAAATCTTCAAGTAGTTTTTCGATTTCGCTAACGTGATAGTCACAAAAAAAGCCAAGCGTCCCAGTATGAACACCAATGAAGGTAAGATGATCGAGAGCGTCGCGATAATGTTGGACCGCCCGTAAAAATGTGCCATCGCCACCGATAAAAATGATCACATCGGGCTTAGGAGAAATTTCTAAATCTTTATGTGAAAGGATTCGTTTACTAATTTGTTCTTTAATCGCCATTGACCGCGTGTCGCCACGCGTGAATATATTAATGCGCATTGATGTTCCTTTGTAGTTAAGTGTAATTTATTGTAGCATAATATTAATATTGCGAGGAAATGCTCATGTCAACAAACGTCGAAATCGAAGCTAAAATTCTGGTCAGTGAAACTGATTTTCAACAAGTGTTTAAATTCCTGCATTTAAATGAAAATGATGCGGTTACGCAAATCAATTATTACATTGACACACCAGATGGTGAATTAAGAAATTTTGGGTTTGGATTAAGAATTCGCAAGCGCCTTGATGATTATACACTCACTTTAAAATCGCCTCTGGCCGAAGGAACCTTAGAAAAAAACCAATCATTAACTAAAAAGGATTATGAGCGATTGGCCAAAGATAATATCTTTCCTGAGGGACCAGCCAAACAGTTTCTTGAGACACTAGGATTTGAAGTGGCCACGCTGCGCATTATTACTCATTTGACCACCAAACGGCTTGAAACAATGTACAACGGCCGCCATTTAGCACTGGACCGCAACGAATATAGTGGCATCGTCGATTATGAAATCGAAAGCGAACAATCGGCGATTAGTCTTGCCCAGGAAACATTAAAATTGTTGTGCGAAGAAGCGAAAATCGCTTTTAATCCCAACAATATCAGCAAACATGCACGCGCTTTACGCGCTTTATCAACTAAGAATTAATTCGATGACTTGCTCGTCAAATCTTGCGCCAAAATATGATCACAACAATCATATTTTTCGCAATTTTCAGGCGTGCACATCAAATTGGCATAGCGGCGCGCTAGTGGGATGAACGTGCGGATTTCTTCTTCGTTATAACCGACTTGGATGCGACGATCATCAACGATGATCGGGCGTTTAAGAATCGAAGGGTTTTCTCGAATAAATTCAATTAAATCGCTAATGCTCATGGAATCTAAGTCAATGTCTTCTTCTTTAATAATTTTACTGCGGGTGGAAATGATATCTTCAGTGCCATTTTCACTTTTTGATAGCATTTCTTTCAGTTCTTTTTCATTTAAAGTGGCTGAAAATATATTGCGTTCCTCAAAGGGAATTTGTTGTTCTTCAAACCATTTCTTAACTTTACGGCAACTGGAGCAACTAGGACTCGTATAAATTAATATCATAGTGTTCCTCCTAAATAAATATTTTATACTATTTCGCTGTGCTAGACAATGGGATTTTTTGACCGCTATCGTAGCTACCATTGCAAGTTTTTCGATTTTTTCTTATAATAAATCATTAAATCAAAGGAGGAAATCATATGGCTCGCGTCTTAAGTGGCATTAAGCCAACTGGCCAGTTAACGCTTGGCAATTATATTGGCGCCTTGCGTCGTTTTCCTCAATATCAAGATGAAAACGACACCTTTATCTTCATCGCTGATCTCCACGCTTTAACTTTGCCAATTGAACCGGCAATGCTTCGCGACAACATTCGCGATATCGCCGCTTTTTATCTTGCCTCCGGCCTCGATTCCCAGAAAGCGACAATCTTCGTACAATCGCAGGTGGCGGCCCACGCCGAACTTAATGCTATCCTCCAAAACTTCATCTATATGGGCGAGTTGTCGCGGATGACGCAATATAAAGAAAAAGCCGCGGCTAATAATGAAAGCGCGCTTGGGCTTGGCTTGTTCGCCTATCCGGTGTTAATGGCCGCCGATATTTTGTTATACAACGCCGATATCGTCCCCGTAGGCGATGATCAAATTCAACATGTGGAACTTACTCGTGATTTAGTCAAACGCTTTAACAATCGCTACGGAAACATCCTAGGGATGCCAGAGGCCAAAGTTAGCGTTGGGGCGCGCATCATGTCCTTATCTGATCCGCTGAAGAAAATGAGTAAATCCGATCCCAAAGGCGATATATATTTGAAGGATGAACCAGCGGTGATTCGTAAAAAAATCATGTCCTCGGTTACCGATTCACTAAACACCATCAAGTATAATCCCGATGTTCAACCTGGTATTAGTAACCTATTAACCATTTATGCCTCGCTAAAGGACATATCCATCAGCGAAGCCGACCTTTTATTCCAAGGATTCCCGTATGGCGCATTTAAAAAAGCCGTGGCGGATGCCGTCATTGAAGTCATTACTCCCCTACAAGAAAAATACAAGGCCATCATCGCTTCAAACGAACTCGATACCATCTTATCTAATGGGGCAGCTAAAGCCAGCGCCATTGCCAATCGTACACTAAAGAAAGTTAGGCAAGCCGTCGGCCTTTTATGAAGTTAATCAATATCCCCCCACATTTAATTGCCATCGATCTTGATGGTACCCTTTTAACAGATGATAAAACGATTGATGCTAAAACGAGGCGCTTTTTGCGGCGTTTAGAACAATATGGACACATCATCGTCATTGCCACCGGACGTCCTTACCGGGCGATTATGCGCTATTATAACGAGATTGGGCTCCATGGTCCTATCATCTGTTATAACGGGGCATGCATCACCAATCCCAGCGATAGCCACTTTGACAGTCGTCACTTTTCATTTCCCCGAGAAGTCGTCACGGATATCTATAACTTTGTCGGGCGTAAGCACATTGATAACGTCATGTGCGAAACAAATAAGAAAATCTGGCTCCTCAAAGATGATGCCGACTTATTTGGCTTCTTTTGGAGTGATGACATGGAAATCATTTATGGGGACTTAAGTGAGACACTAAGCGAGAATCCCATGACGATGATTATTAAAAGCATTGATCGAAACGATAAAACCGCTCAAATCCTCAAACAAGCGGTCGCTCGGCATGAAAACTTAAGAATTCGCTTTTGGAATCGCAGCAATTTTTCTGAAATCTATTATGAGCATATTTCTAAAGGCCACGCCATGCTTGATTTAGCAAAACTATATGGCATTCCCAATGAACGAATTCTTGCGTTCGGCGATGCCGAAAACGATGTGGAAATGCTTTTGATGGCGGGAACGAGCTTTGCCATGCATAATGGCGAGGATTCCATCAAACATCACGCCGATATCATTACCAAATACTCCAATAACGAAAACGGCATTTATGATGCTTTAAAACGATATTTTAGACGCTATAACATTTAGCAATTGATGTGATAAGTGGTACAAAGCAGTTGATGCAGCGCAGCCACTTTATTTTTTAACTCAGAGGCGGATTTACCCACGGCGCTATAGTAGAACTTGCATTTGGGTTCCGTCCCGCTTGGTCTCACAGTGATTGATGACCCCTCTTCCAGTGTAAACTTAATGACATCGGAGGAAGGTAAGGCGATGGCAAACTGGCCATGCTCCGTTTTTCTCACTTGGGTCAAATAATCTTCAAACTGAACGACCTTAAATGAACCGATAGGTTTAAACGGAGTGCGCCGTAGGCGCGTTAGCATTTCGGCGATGTTCGCCGTTCCCGTCACTCCTTTAAAGTCGATTGAAAATTGACCATCGGCGTGAAAACCATGCCTTTTTTGAATAATATTCATTTGTTGGCCAAGATTGCGCCCGTTAAGGTGATGGAATAAAGTCATCTCGGTATACATTAATAACGCTTGTAGACCATCCTTATCGCGCGCGAATGGGGCGATTAAACATCCATATGATTCTTCATAGCCAAACTCAAAGTGGGGTCCGCCCGTTTTTTCATAAAAGTCAATCCGATCGCCGATAAATTTAAAACCGGTCAAAAACGATTCGACCGCACAGCCATAACCTCGGGCAATCTTACCACCAAGTGGTGAGGTAACAATCGTGTCATAAACGATGCCATTATGCGCCAATTTCCCTAATGCCGCTCTTTCTTGGAGCACATAATCAATGAGTAATGCCCCGGATTGATTGCCCGTCAGCCGCACGTATTTGCCGCCTTTATCGCGGTAACATACTCCAACGCGGTCGGCGTCAGGATCAGTAATCACGATTAGATCAGCTTTCACCTCTTTAGCAAGTTTAATTGCTTCTTCGTAGGCTTCAAGAAGTTCAGGATTGGGAGATTTGGTATTCGTGAAATTTGGATCGGGATAGCATTGACTGACCACAGGAAAAACCCGATACCCCATCTCTTCTAAAACACGCACGCCAAGGCGATAAGCTGCGCCATGTTGAGGCGAAAAAACAACTTTAAAATCTTGTTTTGGTAGTTCTGGATGCAAGGAGATGCCCCAGATTGCTTTGAGATATAATTCATCGATATCGCGCCCCAAAGTAATAATTTGTCCGGTTACTTCGCTTGGGGGAACAATGACCTCAATCGCTTCAGGAAGACCCGCGATTATTTCAATTAAAGGATTGATTTTTATCGGTGTCAATTGGCACCCATTTTCATCATAAACTTTAAAGCCATTGTATTGCTTGGGATTATGGCTGGCGGTGACCACGATGCCCCCGACAGCGTGAAGATGGCGAACGGCAAAAGAAAGTTCTGGGGTTGGGCGTAATTCATCGAAAATGAAAACCTTAAAGCCCATTGCTTCAAATGTTGCGGCAATCGCGTCATTAAAGTCCCGCGATTGATGCCGGTTATCATGAGCGATAACCACACCACGACTCAAGGCTTCATCAAACTGTTTAAGCAAATATAAACCAAAACCAATCGTTGCCTTTTTAATCGTAAAGCGATTGATGCGATTTGGTCCAATCCCCATTAAACCGCGCATTCCCGCCGTCCCAAATTCGATATCTTGATAAAAGGCATCTTCGAGCTCGTTTGATGAATACCGCGCTAATTGGAGTCTCTCGTCATCGTTTAAATGGTGGCTATTCGCCCATTTGCTAATCCTCGATGCTTGTGTCATAGGGGTTACTCCTTTGCTCGCTGTCTCGTAATTGCGCGATAATTTGATGTTCTTTTGATGGTAAGGGAGCGACGAATCGTTTATTCGATAATGAAGCGAGTGGTTCGCCCAACTCGCCAAACTCGACTTGAAATGCATGCAAAAACTGGTGCTCATAATCGAAACGTTTTAACACATCGCGATTCACATCATATTGACCATACTTCCGATCACCGACAAGGGGATGACCAATCGCGCTAAAATGGACGCGGATTTGATGCGTTCGCCCCGTTTTAATGATGACTTCTAGCAATGTAAAATCTTGGAACCGCTCCTTGATGCGATATTGGGTGATTGCCCGCATCCCAGTCCCGCGCTTGACTACTTTTACGACATTTGTTTCACTATTTTTCGTTAAATCCATGTCGATTTCGCCATCTTTTAACACGTTGCCCACAACTAGAGCTAAATAGCTTTTGATAATACCTGCGCGATCGTGAAATAGTTTTTCGAGAGCTTGCTGGGCAATTAATGTTTTGCCAAAAATAACAATACCGGATGTATTACGGTCCAATCGATGCGCCGGACTTGGCATATAGCCCCCATTATCGAATGTGGCGCCCTTAGTGGCCAAATAGCTTAACACTTGGTTGGCAAGCGTTAAACGCTTTTCGCCACTGTCGCCATGGACTAAAAGTCCCTTTGGTTTATTAACGATTAAACAATTATCGTCTTCATGAATGATTTGATGGGGAAAGGCGCCGGGAATAATTGGTTTCGGTTGGTTAAATTCTTCAATTTGGGCATCGGTAATGTATACCGTGACGATGTCACCAACCTTGACAACATAATCAATCGGGACCCAATGCCCGTTTACCTTAACATCCTTTTTTCTAAAAAGCCGATAAATAAAACTTAGTGGTGCTTCATTAAGCCATTTTCGCACAAACTTATCAATGCGCTGATTGGCGCCAATCGCCTGGATTTCGGTTTGTTTCATTGTAATAAATTATACCATTTTATGACACATCATTTAATGGCATCAGGTTTATTTACTGTGGGCTTTTTATGATGACAGATGCCAAAACACTTGTTATAATTACTTTCGCTGGAGAAATACCCAAGTGGTTGAAGGGGCGGGCTTGGAAAGCTCGTAGGTCTTTAATCGGGCGCGAGGGTTCGAATCCCTCTTTCTCCGCCATCTAAAGAATTACCCCTTTCTTTGGACTAATTGTCTTAAAAAAAGGGGTTTTCGTATACCAAAATATGACGTTAAATTCAAGAAAAAGGAAGCAATTACTCTTCGCAAATTGTCAACGCGGTATCGCTATGATATCTCGAGCGTCAAGAATTGCGTAGGGTTGTATCGAATCCCTGGTCGCGACATATTATTAGAAGATGCCAAAAACCGATGTCGATGACAAAGTGCATGTAGTTACTTTTAAATTGCCCGTTCAATTATTTATGTAACAAAAATAGATTAATAATTTACCATATCAAAACAATAAGAAAAAGTACCCCGCTCCAACGCCGATGAAAGTGCCAATTGCATATCCAATTGAACCGCAGATCAATCCAGGAACTGTCAAAGCATCATTATTGATTTGTTTAGTCACTGCCGGAATGAAAGCTGGCCCATAGATTCCAGCGGTAGCGGTGACAATCGCACAATCGACATCAATATTCATCAATTTCGAAAAGAATATATGAAGGGCAAACGTGCTAACCGTAATAATTCCGTAAAGAAGAATAACTTGTCCAAGATTGCTTGTCATCTTCATCAAATCAAGTGAGGAAGCCAAAGCGAAAGAAAACACGAGAATCAAATATTGACCGACGATATTCGTCCCCTTCACTTCTCTTATCTTCTTATTAAATGATCCAATGATACCAAAGACGGTTACGCTGATCATCATCGTCGGCACCAAAAAATCGGTCATTTTACCCTCGATTTGTCCGGACAATATCCAAATCAAGATTCCAATGCCGGCTCCGATGGCAGCCATGAGAAACGCCAAAAAGACGGTTTTATATAATGCCCGCGAATGTCGAAACTCGTGGATATTCAAGTCTTCAGTTGATGTGATTGAAGTCTCCTCGCGAAGATACGAACTGCTGGATGATGGCTTCAATACTTTGAGCAGAAGAGGTTTACATAATATTAAGAGGAACATATAAAAAACTCCCCCGATAATCATATCGGATAGGTTCGCGATTCCAATCGTCGTGGCATCTAATCCAAAAACGTTAGCAATCGCGTTCAAATTCGGTGTGCCACCCGTGTATAAACCCACTGCCATGCCAGATAGTTCCGCTCCCCAAGGAATGTTTTTTCCATAGAGAAAAAAGGTGATGGAGACAACAATGATGACGGAGACAATCACAGAAGAAAAAGCGAGCAGAACTGGTTTCGACAACTTTCTTGCTTCCTTCAAATTAGCACTGAACAGCATCAAAGGAATTGCCACTCCAATTGCCACGTGGCTGCCAATTTCTCCAATATCAGCATTAATCTGGATTGACAATCCTAATTTTCGGAGCCCGAATATCACTAAAGCGACAAAGATGCCAAGCAAATAAGCCATTCCGATGGTGCCAACCAGTTTCGTTAACTTGAAGTTGTGGTAGCGGATGATAATCAGCGGAATAAAGAAAATGGCGACGACTTGAATAATGCTATAAATCATGTTAAAAGTTCCTTCCCATAAATACGATAAGTCTTCACGATTTTACCACCGAAAATATCAAATGTGTGTAATGATTTCTGATTTTCTTCCATAATGGTTCCTGCTTCGAAAGCAGTAATCCCCAGTTCTGAAAATGCCTCGCCGATGCTATGGTACATCGCTCCAAGCAAACCGGAACTTTGGTACTTGGGGATAATATATTGCATCGCTCCTCTTGCGCGTGTGCATTTTTTTATTTGCGTGAAAAATTTGAAGGGATTAATCTTTCCCCTCGTCTTTTTTAGTATTTGATTGAAATCGGGAAATACCAGACAGAATCCTATCGGTTGCCCGGTTTGATTCTCGCGAGCAATTAGTATCAGTTTTGGATTGATGAAGAATTTTATTTGTTTGGCGACTTGAGCGATTGTTTCAATCGAAGGTGCTTGTTGATAATTGATTTCGGTAGTCGCATATTCCAGAATCCGATGGATGTCAGCAATATCGGCATCCATATTTTTAAGATTCAACCGATCAATCCGGACATCGAAATGGTTGCTAAAATAGTTCGATAATGTCAATGCTTTCTGAAGGTTAATGGAAGCGATATCAAAAGAAAGCGCATGTGTGTCATAAGCTTTACGATATCCACAAGCCTCCAAGATCCTTCCATAATAAGGCGCATTATATGATGTAAATATCGTGGGATCGTCATCAAAACCATCAATCAAAATCCCTCTCCTAGTATCTGGGTCATAAGGTGTATAAGTTCCTTCCGCATATAGGACGTTCTTTTTTCTCATATCGGCTTCCATGAATGTGAACAATTCGGAAGCAATAGCGGTATCATCAATAACATCGAAAAAAGAAAAATAGCAGATCGTTCGTTTTTGTTTTTCACTATACTTGTAGGTATATAACAAACGACCACATAGTTTTGTATTTCGGTAGGACAAAATGGCGATGTACTGTTTTTCAATCAGGATTTCCTTTTTTAATTCCCGTTTCAACGCATAAAAAATCGGAAAAATGTAATGGGGATCGGTTTTATACAAATCCTTGATAAAATAAATGAAGCGATTCAATGAGCGAGTCGAAGCAACCATTTTTATCATAAAAAAGCCGAAACGACAACTATTAAAGTTGTCGTACCTTTCGGACTTATTCTAACAATAATCCAAAAATTTTGCCAAACCATTTTTTACATCTTCGGGATTTGAAACAGAATTTTAGTCGGCTTGAGTTGTATTTATCATTGCTAAAAACAGCGATTTGAGATTGATTTATGGATGCTATTTGATAACTAAATTACCGGACGATGACGTGATGAATCCGCAATAATTTGGGCCACCAATGAAAATTGTTCTGAACCCCGGTTATGATGGCTTATCAATCAATTAAACCATTAATACCATGCAAGTCACGTAACTGTACCCAATTGAAAAACATTTTTAATCAACGATTCTGACAAACCTTTGCGATTTTCAGGTAGATCCAAAACCTCCCCATTTTGCCACTTGTCACTGCCTTTAAGTATAAATTCGAATATGTATTCCATAAAAAATACCCCTCCTGAGGATTTATCCAGGAATCGGGGTACACTTTAGATTAGGTTATTGCAATTAACCTTATTAGTGACGCAATTTGCTTTTTACAAGCAAAAACATCATTTGCAACTTCTTATAATTAGGATTTTCCTCAAAAACTTCATTAACATATTCATCACCAGTTTGTTCAACTTGTCTGACGATATGGATGAAATAAATAATTTTCTTATCTTCTTCCATGTTATCACCCCTTAGTTTTTTATTGTAACACGGATTAAATGGCAACTATTCTTCGGTGCTTACGATCTCGGCGCCAAGCCGTTGAGCGCGGCGCATCGCCTTTTCTTTTTCAGCGATGTCTTTTTTGGCAAAATAGAGAAGGCTAATGACCCCAATGATGAGGCCAATGGCTAAGAAAATCATGCCCCAAGCTAACCAATCAAGCGGAATCTTCAAGAAATCGCTCACAGCGGTCTGGGCGGTAATAATCCAGTTGTCGCTTGTAGGAATCGCTAAATAATCGCCAATGACTGATAATGTCGCTAGAACGATTCCACTTAAAGCGAAAAAACTCGCGATGATGTACCAAGTTAATTCTTTACCACTTATTTTCATTTTCTTCATATCGTTCTCCTATGACAAGCCCTGATATTTTATCATTCAAGGTGTCCAGTTTCAATTTAAACATGATTAAGCATCGAAGGTAGTTGGCACCGCCCCATCATTGCCTTCTTTAATTCGTTCCAATAATTCATTATGGATTGGTTGGTATTCGCTTTTCCAGCGCAGTTCGGCGTTTTGAAGCAGGCCGCGCGTCAAATTGCGCGCTTGGCGGAACATATCGGCGAATTTATAATGACGGACGCCATTAATCATGATGCCGACATTATTAGTCTCGGGATCGACTTCGCTTTCCGGCATGAGTGGCAATTCGCGCTTTCCTTCAATCATCTCGAGCACTTTCATATTCATATCGATCATGTCGTTAAAAGCGGTGTCCTTAATTTGATGATGGGCTTTTTGGAAATTTATCAGTTGCACAAGTTTCGATAAGTCGCTAATGATGTAGTGACTTTGGGGCGTTTTTTCTCCTTTGCTTTCATGCATAACTTTTTGGAACTCAGCAAACACTTTTTCAATTTCAATCATGATGGAATAAAAAACGATTGTGCGAAACATGCGTTCATCCGCTTCGAGTAAGGGAGCAAGTGAAAGACTCATCTCATTGCGAGTGGTCGCCGCACTAAAATACCCCATCACAAGATCCCAAATCGTTTGATGGAGACCGACCACCATTTCAAAGATGGCCAAATGCTGGGCGTGATCAACGCGAAGTTCATCGACGGTCAGGCGTACAACTGTCGAGTGATCGCTATAGACGAGGTCGATAAAATCGCGAAGCTTTTCTTCGATTTTAGGACCATTTTCTCCAAGTTTTGATAAGACAACCTTAATTTGCCCGTTATCTTCGAGTGATTTAATTAAGGCATTCTTGCGAGCTTTATAGGCGTTGATATTGTATGTTTCCTTGACATAAGTGTATTCCAGCGTATCGCGCAATAGCACCGAATAATGGTATAAGCCAAGAACGAAATTAGTCGCTTTATTAATCATGATTTACCTCTTCATTTAATAGAATTTTTCTTAAGTCATGCACGCGTTTTATCGTATGCGTGGCAAATTTTTTAACAGCGTCATGGGCGTGATCCATGCAGAAACTATGATCATGAAACGCTTGAAACATCGAGATGTCATTACCGGAATCACCAACGACATAAACATCCTCGCGATTAATTCCCTCATGGACGATAATGCGTTCTAGGGCTGCGGCTTTATGGCAATTCCGGGGCGCGATTTCCACGACGTTATTTATCCAGGAAGCTTCAACGATATCGGGGTAGGCGACACGCATATGGCGATTGACTTCTTTGGCGATGTTCATTCTTCGTTTTCCGAGACCAAAATATAGCAACATCCGGTAAATATTCCCATGTTTTAACTCATCCATGAATTTATCGTTATCGGCTAGATAATCTTGCTGATACACGCCTTGAGCCTTGTAATAATATTTGAAGAATTGTAAGACGAACCACCCGTTGCCATTATCGTAAACCAGGTTTTGATACTTATCAGAATCGAGGAACCACGCTAATGGTTGATCAAAGTGGTCTTTCATATCCTGAAATATTTCAAAACTTCGCCCCACAGGTAAAGATTCATTGAAGATTAACTTTCCATCAATGATAATTTGGGCGCCATTAATGCAAACATAATCGATTTTTCGATCAATCTTGGCCGCTGTTTTGGCCACAAAGTCACAGTTGCGGCTCGTGACGATAATCACGCGATTGCCAGCATCGATAAAATCACGCAAAAACTTTATGTTAGCAAATGAAATTAACGTCCGAGGACGTTTGGGGTAGAACAATGTTCCATCAAGATCAACAGCAAGTACTTTCGGCACGAATTACCTCCAACTTAGTAATCTATTTTATCACAATTAGTTTTGTTATTTATAGCAACCATAAAAAAAGAGGGCCGAAGCCCTCTAGTGGAATTAAAGGGAAATCTTATTCTCGGCTTGGATAATGCCATAGCCTCCATCAGTCCGACGGTATAAGACGCTAATAAGCATATCTTCACCATCTAGATACATGAAGAATTGGTGTCCTAAAGCTTCCATTCTTGTAATTGCTTCTTCAACTGGCATCGGTTCTAAAAAGATCGATTTCAGGCGCACAATTTGATCAGAAATGGGCTCGCCTTCATCTTCTCCGATATTTTCAAGGATCATATTTTGCGCTAAACTGGGATGATTGCGCCGATCAAGGCGTGTCTTCAATTTCCGCATTTGCCCGACAAGTTTATCAATCGCCAAATCGACAGCCGCATATAAATCGTCATGTTTTACTTCAGCGCGTAAGTCCATCATCTTCGTAAAAATCGTAATTTCAACTTTCGCTCCGGTCTTATATGACCGCACAAGCGCACGACACATGACATCGTCGTTAATCACAAAGAACTTGTCCATCCGTGACAGCTTTTTGCGAATCACGGTGTCAATTGCTTCGGTTACTTCGATGTTCTTACCGACAATCTGGTATTTCATATCCGTAAACCCTTTCTATTATGTATGTCACAACTTATTTATATAATGACATATTTTGGTCATTAATTAATAGGAGTTTGCGTTGGAATCTAGATATTTATCAAGTTCGCTTTTTAAAATATCGACTTTATCAAGTTGTTCCCAAGGCAATTCAATATCGGTACGCCCCATATGACCATAAGCCGCAAGGTCTTGATATTTAAATGTTGGCCGATGTAGTGAGAAATTTTTTATAATCGCCCCCGGACGGCAATCAAAGATTCGTTTAATCGTTGATAGAATCATCGCATCATTGATGCCGACATGGCGTGTTTTGTAAGTAAAGATGGCGTAGCTGATTGGTTCCACCATCCCAATTCCGTATGATAATTGGATTTCTAAACGCCGCGCATAACCAGCGGCTACGAGGTTTTTAGCGATATAGCGTGCCATGTAGGCCGCCGAACGGTCAACCTTTGTCGCGTCTTTGCCAGAAAAAGCCCCACCACCGTGACGAGCCGCGCCACCATAGGTATCGACGATAATTTTACGACCGGTTAGGCCCGTATCGGCCAGGGGTCCCCCGCTTACAAATGTGCCACTATCATTGACGTAATAGGTAAAATCCGTGTTTAAGTGAAACGATGTGGCAACGGGAACCATGATGTGCTCATAGACGAAGTTTTTAAATGCTTTGATGTCAATGTCGGGATCGTGTTGCACCGCCATAACGATAGTGTCGATGCGAATATTACGCGGATTGGTATAATCAATTGTCACTTGCGACTTCATATCGGGACGCGCATGAGGGAACTGCCCCTCTTTACGCATGTTAGATGCCACGCGCATGAGCTTATGGGCAACCACGATGGCTAAGGGCATGTAGTTACGATCTTCATTAGTAGCATAGCCAAACATGATGCCTTGATCGCCAGCGCCCGTCAACAATGGATCAATGTTTCCAACGACATCATTAATTTCTTGGCTTTGCGCATTAATCAAGACTTCAATCGTCGCCTCATTCGCACTAAACCCTAATGAAGGGTCGTCATACCCAATCGAGTGAATAACTTTTCGAGCAATTGCCTCATAGTCAGGTAAGGAAATGCCATTTCTCATCGTCACTTGTCCGCCAATTGTTACATGTTGCTCGCTGGCAAATGTTTCGACAGCCACATGGGCGTTTTCATCAAGCGCGAGGCAAGCATCAAGAATGGCATCGCTAATTTGATCGCAAAGTTTATCAGGATGTCCTTCCGACACCGATTCGCTTGTAAATAGTATTTTTTCGTCCATAATCCGCTCCTTATGTAATAAAAGACTTCCCACAATGGAAAGTCTGTGATAACGTTCCAACCATATCGCTCGAAGTGGGCTTCGCTTAGGGCAAGCACTTACTATTTATTAATAGAGTTGCTACAACGTTTTTACATCCCCGTAACGTTGTTCTTGATATGGAATCGGTTTAATTATAGGGTTAAATGACCCAAAGTCAACTAAAGTTTGGTAATAAGTTCACCATATCCTTCGCCGTTTAATCCGGCAGCGTTAGCTTCATCTGTGTCAATATGCATCGTTAGACCAAAATCAGCACGGACGCGAATAATGACATCGCCAAAGATTAAACTACGCGTGTCAGATTTGACTTTCACAGCGACAACCTGCTTGTCTTTGACCCCGAACAATTCAGCCTCGCTTGGCGACATGTGAATGTGGCGCTTAGCGATGATGACGCCTTCGGGAATCGTGATTTCGGAGGTGGCGCTTTTCAAAAGAATAGGCGTAGAGCCTTTGATGTCGCCTGATTCACGAACAGGAGGTTTAATGCCTAAAGCGCGGGCATCGGTAGCCGATACTTCAACTTGCGTCGCGCTCCGTAAAGGTCCCAGCACTACCACATTTTTCATCGTGCCTTTGGGTCCAACGACATCTAATCTTAAATCGCTAACATATTGTCCTGGCTGCGATAATTCACGTTTAAATGGCAGTTCATAACCTTTACCGCATAATTTTTCTAAATCGGCCGCACTTAGATGGATATGGCGGGCACTCGTCTCCACTCGAATTGGTTTCATATCTAATTCACCTCGATATTAATCTAAATTATACTATATTTCTTTGAGAATTTTCACGCAATTTGCCCAAAGATAAGCTGACCATTTTGGTGTTTTGCGCCACAATCTAATCCGCCGGTATTTTGTAATAATTTCAAACACGTCTTTGTATTGGACTTGCGATTCGACGATGTCGATAATGTTGATTGTTACTCTAAAATCATTTTCACCAGCGATGTCGATGCGGTCTTTAAATAATTTGGCAGTTACTTTACGACCTTTCATTTTGAAAAAGGTATCGATAGGAACAATTTCACATTGTCCTTGTCCAAGTGAAAATAAAAGTTCTTCCGCAACTGCCTTATTTAACATCGATTTCAGTTCTTGTTGTTGGTAATCATCCCACTTATCAGGTCGAGTAAAATATTGATTAGGATATGTCTCGATCATTAATTGACGATTTACGTGGCCTAACATACCGCAGTGCAAACAAACAAAGTCATTGCCACGGCTGACAATCGTCTCATACCGGTGACACGAAGGGCAATAGAAAAGACCAAGCTCGATCCATTCAGCGCGATGGCCGCCCCATACTTTTACTTTTTCTTTTTCGCGATCATCATAAGCACATACATAAATGCCTTTTTTAATCCGCGAGTGTAATTCCTCAATGGTCATAATCTTCAATTCTTCTTGAAAGATAACATCACTAATCTCATAAGTTATGCGACTATGATGGGGCAAGCGCGACCAACGAGGAGCGCGTAAATGGGCTCCTTTGACGCGAGTTATAATCACAGGCACATCAAGCATACGCGCCATTTTTGCAATCGAAATATCAATCGGAATTGTTGTTCCAAACATGGAGATGTCGCCTTCGGGATAAACATTGACGCTTTGTCCCGCCGAAAGTAACCGTTTTATGGTAATAATCGGCGTCATCGCTCCCGGAATCCGCGCGCGAGGTAGCTGCCCTAAAAAATTACCAAAGAAACGGGCAAAACCTTTACTCTTAAATAGTTCATCATGAACGATGAAGTGAGGAATGCGCCCATAAAACATCACGCAATGATAAAAACCATCCCAATTTGAATGATGATTGCCGATAAAGAACACCGGTTCCCGCGGCACTTTAAAACCATTTCGCCGATAGTGAACATTTTGGAAAAATAAATATATTATCAAGAATGGTTTTATCACACCATAGACAAATGCATAGGTATACCAGTGAGATCCCGGGAGTTTATTATTCTTCATATCGGTAATATCGTTCCATTACTTGTTGATAGCGCTCGATCGCTTGCTTGACAAATACGCTCCAAGTAGTTGGAATCGTTGTTTTCGCGGCTTCGCCAACTTCTTTAAGGAGTTTTGGATTTTTGAATAAATCAATAATTCGCGCGGCCATTTTTTCAGCATCAAGGCGTTCGGTAAAACCGGATACGTTATCGACCACAACCTCAGCGCTATGCGATCCGCGCGCTAGCAAGCTTGGCAAACCAGCGCTGGCGGCTTCTCGGATTACTAAAGGCGCATTATCATAAACCGATGGGAAGAAAAATAAATCACTCGCCACAAAAATGCCCGCTAAAAGATAGCGGTCCCTGACGCCACCGCCAAAGGTAACGCGGCCCGCAAGATTTAATGATTCATAGTACTTCTTGACCATCTTTTCATGGCCACCTTCGCCGATGAAAATCATATGATATTTAAAGCCTTCACTATCGAGGTGACGCAATACTTCAAACATGAATTTGATATTCTTCTGCCAAATTAGGTGACCCACGAATAACAATGTCGGTTCGTCATCTTTAATATCCAAAAACTGGATGGCTTGCATGCGATAAGATTCGATGTCATCAGGAATCACGAAATCACTACCATTAGGCATGATGAAGACATCGCCACGATATCCGTAGTTTTTAAGCGTCATCGCTGTTTTGCGTGATACGGCCCAAACTTCATCGACCTGGCGATAGAAACGAACAATATAATTTACGGCCATTTGCGACAAGGTCTTCGAATGCAAATTTTCATAGAAATCTTCATAATATTTGCTATGGAAAGTCGTCACAATCGGGATATTGTTGGCCCGCGCATGGCGTAATGCCTTATGGGCGATGAAAAAGGGGGCATGCGTGTGATAAATGATTGGTCCATCATACTCGAGCGCGTTTCGAATCGCTTTTGAAAAACGAAATATGCCTAACGCGTATTCTTGCTTTGGAATGCGTAATGAGGCCACATGCAGCACTTGATATGGTAGCGCTTCATCCGTTTTCTTATAATTTGGCACAATGACAAGTGGGTTCCATCCTAACGCCTGCAAATTGCGGGCATAGGCATCAACAGTGCGCACTACCCCATCAATCACCGGAAAAAAGTTATCGCTGAATAAAACGATAAGTGGTTGCTTTGAGAAATCAGGCAAATGATGGCGCCTTAATTCGTGGCGCCGATTGATACCTAAATGGGCTGTTAAAGCCAAACCCAATAAAAGGAATATATAGAAAGTAAAAAAGCGCCAGGCAAACAGGGCCCAGAATAAATACTGCGCCTCCAAAAATGAGGCGAATACCGTCGAGAACGAAAATTCAATCGCTCCGGCATTGCCAACGGTGGGAACAAAAGCCGCCGCAATACTCGCATAAGCGACCATGGCCACTGAATTCGAATAAGTGAATGGTACATTAAGGTCGTTGAATGTTAAAGTCGTCGGGTAGGCTTTAAGGATGAAAAAAGGGATTGATAATAGTGCAAGTTGTGAAATCATGGCAAGGATAAAGACAACGACCACGCGTTTTTTCATAGTTTTAAAATAAGTGAAAGCTGACCGATATTTGAAAAAGGCGTCTTTAATGGTACTTATATATTGATTCCGGCGTTTTAAAAACTTGAGGGCTGATAATAGCGATACGATAACGCGTTCAAAAATGGGAAACCATGACATCGCGATGCTGAAAACGGGCAAAAAACAGGAAAATAAAATACCGATGCAAGCGCCAATACGGACCCAAGGAACGACGACATTAGGAAAGAAAATGATGGCGGATAAGCCAATTATAAGCATCGATAAGCGCATGGCGAACAGGTCGATCATCGGCACGAACGTTGCCAAACTAAATGGTATTTTCTTGCGGCGCATAAATACCATCGTTATCGGTTGGCCGCCTAATCCAAATGGAGTTATCAAAACGTAATATTTGCTTAATAACGAAAAACGATAAGAATCACGGAGCGTTATTCGTTGTTGTTTAGGTTTTAAAAGGACATGGATGCGAAAGGCGCCTGTAAGCAGAATTAATAAAAGACAGACAAGCGCACCGACCATCCAATACCAACTTGATACCCAAACGCTAGAAGCTTCCATCAAACTACGAAGGTCGATATTTGAAAGGTCGCGCCTTAGTGCTGAAAATGAAACGATGATACCGGCGGCTAACGACAGCACTAAAATCAGTACCGTGAAAACCTTTTTCACACCTCCACGCGTGAGGTTATCGCCATCATTATTGTTGAGTTTTGGTTCCATTATTGTTTAATTATATCACTAGTGTTTTATTCATCTATAGATGTTTTTTTATTATAGCAAGTAATTGTTTCATGAAAATATCGAGGCCGTTTATAATATGTAAGTTAGGAGGCGCCATCATGGAAAATAACAAACTAACGCTAGAGATGTTGCTCAATTACATCCACACCAAAGATGTCCCTGCCCTTCGCTCCGTGTTTGAGAATTTCGAGGAAATCGATGTCGCCGAATTATGTGATAAAATCGAAAATCCTGCTGATCTTCTTTTCATATTTCGAACAGTGAAAAGCGATTATACGGCGGAATTATTCGCCTATTTGACGAGTTCACAGCAAGAAAAACTAATTAACCTATTTACCGACAAACAATTAATCGAGCTCATTAAAAATTCTTACACCGACGACATCGTCGACTTTTTGATTGATATGCCGGCTAATCTCGTCAGTCGTGTTTTAAATGTATCTGATACCACCATTAGATCGGACATCAATCGCCTTCTTAACTATAAAGAAGGAACTGCTGGTAGCATCATGACTACTGAATTTGTTTTGCTTCAAGACAACATGACAGTCAACGATGCCTTGTCGACCATTAGGAAGATTGGCCGTGAGAAAGAAACTATTAGCACTAACTTTATTGTCGACTTAAAACGTAACCTAGTCGGCATCGTTTCCATCGACGATTTGATTTATTCCGAACCGGAAACAAAACTGAACGCTATTATGCACTCCGATTTCATCACGACAAACGTCAATTCCGATCAGGAGGAAGTCGCCCAAGCATTTAAGCGTTACGATTTGAATGTCATGCCTGTTTTAAATGACGATCGACGATTAATCGGTATCGTCACTATCGATGATGTCATGGATGTTATTGAGCAGGAGACAAGTGAAGACATCCTCAAGATGGCCGCCATTTCTCCCTTAGAAGATTCCTACACGAACTCATCAGCTTTCACGCTTGCTAAAAAATCGCTTCCGTGGCTGCTAATCCTAATTGTCCTAGGAGCGTTCTCGACCATAATTCTCAACAGATTTGAGCATGCATTTCAACAAGTAGTTATCTTAGCAGCTTTCATCCCCGTATTAATGGATACCGGTGGCAATGCCGGCTATCAAAGCTCGGCCTTAATTACACGAGGCATCGCCTTGAATGAAATCGAGAAAAAAGATTTTGGCCATGTCGTCTTTAAGGAATTGCGAGTTGCTCTTCTTGTCGGGCTTGGAGTCGGCTTATTCGCTTTTTTGTGGATTTTCATCGAAATTGCGACGGGGATAATTGTTTATGAGAATATCGGGGCTGCTTTTTCTAGCACATGGTGGCTTGAAATATCCAAAATCGCTGGGCTTGTCTCTTTAACACTATTCACTGCCGTTTTGCTATCGAAAGTAATCGGAGGGAGCCTCCCTTTAATTGCTATTGCCATTAAAAAAGACCCCGCTGTTATGGCCGGTCCATTTGTGACCACTATCGTTGATGCTTCATCGCTTCTTTTGTATTTCTTATTTTCAAATATCATCTTCAACCTTTATTGAATAAACGAAACAATCTATAATTGAAAATGCGAAACTTTTTGATTATAATAAATCGCATTGCAGGTATGGCGAAATTGGTAGACGCGTACGTTTGAGGGGCGTATAGGGTAACCTGTGGGAGTTCAAGTCTCCCTACCTGCACCATGTCAAAAATAATGCTGTCTGTGACGGCATTTTTTTGT
>WOYI011419737.1_pt1 | contig 32219 bp, 34 predicted proteins | sample 6423411 | NCBI WGS metagenome assembly WOYI01 (sample SAMN13441803, study PRJNA592873) | oil field metagenome | biome: oil field; feature: oil-well bore; material: oil-contaminated soil; isolation source: oil-contaminated soil from oil-well borehole | place: Germany: Wietze | collected 2016-10-18 ...
AATTTATAGCACAAACATTAATCATTGTAAAGATTTTATTGTAACACTACACTAGAACTCTTTCCCCCTCGCGGCGATCCGTCTCGACCAAGTGCCTTACATCATTAAGGAAACTGCTCGCGCGTTCTGTACCACCGGGATGCCATAGTTCGACTTCAACAACGTAACGTTCTGCCATGCCAATTCGGGCACCACTTGGCCCAATCAATTCCATCAGCCTTGATCCTATTCGATCTTCCTTTTTCCAAAGACACATCCTTTCGGGTTCAATGTACTCCAGGAAATCCATTTGGGTTGATAAGTACGGCATGCCTGTTTTAGGCTTGATTCTTGGCCCTTTCTTGTAAGTATCAATAGCACTGTTGAACTCTTGCAGGTCAACATCGGTTCGGAAAGCAACAACAGCATTGTCTGGTTCGACACTGACAATCTCTAGTCCAGTTTGTCTTTGAAGACTTTCAATCAATTGTTCTGCGCTTGCACCTTCGGCGTAGGGTATCCGAAAGACAAGATGGGGTTGAACACCCTGGCATGGCACTGGTCTAGATTTGCATTCTGTGATTAGTCTTTCTGCCGCAGCTTCCAATTGAGGGGAGAAAACCGAGCGGTCACCACGGTCAGGTCGATTTCCGGAAAATCCTTTCTTCTTGCGTCTTTCCGCGCTCCTTTCTTCACGCAGAAGTGGAAGATGGGGATAGGCTGATTCCGGACCGTTTGCCATTGATTACTCCTTAGCTTGTGTAATAAGCGAGTCTTTTTCGTCTGTTTTCGGGAATTGTGAGACGTGTTTTTCAGCCTTGGATGTCATATTATTAGTGAGAGATACACGTCGCCTCTGATTCCATGCACTTGATTTCAATGTCTCAGCGTCAATGGGACGCTTGTCCGCTAAGATCGATGTTTTAGTGGCGTCTAGTGCTATGCGTTCAATATCTGCATGAGACATCCCTGCTAGATCGCGTGAAAGCAATTCGAGGTCGATTCCCTGTTCCAATCCTAACTGCTTCATGTTTCGGAGCAGTACTTCACGGATGGCTTCGGAGTTAGGCCTGTCAAAGAAAACTATTTCATCAAAACGGCGCCATAAAGCAGAATCAAGCAAGCCCTGATGATTTGTTGCTGCAATAATCAGCGTTTCACCTCGAAATCCGTCCAGCATTTGAAGAAACGAATTGACCACACGCTTTAGTTCGCCATGCTCTTCTTCGGCGGTGCGACTTTTCCCAATAGCATCAAATTCATCGAAAAGAGCTACCATCGGGCGCGTCCTCACGAAGTCAAAGACTTTGCGTAGATTGGCGGCGGTCTCTCCGAGATATGAAGATACAATTGCATCAAATCGAACCAGAACAAGTGGCAGATAGAGCGCTTGGGCAACGGCTTCCGCCGCAATAGTCTTCCCACACCCAGGAGGTCCGCAGAACAATATCTTGGAGGCTGGCCTTAGTCCGTAAGATCGCAAAATATCTGTTTTTCGGTTTTCTTGGATAATAGTATCGAGAGTGCGTTGAATATTTTGTTCTAGAATTAGTGATTCAAGCGTTCGCTTTGGATCTATGACTTCGACCAATACAACACCGCGTTCTTTATCGTGAGGTAAATCGCTAGCATGTGTGCCAATTAATGATAAGGTCTTTGTCGTAACAGTTGTAGATGCACCATTTAAGAGCATTTTTTCAATGTCACGCGCTAGAATATGATGGTTTTTTCTCCGTTCTTCAGCAATATATTTCTCGGCGGCCGTCCGGAAGGCATCTTTATCTCCTATCATGAAAGACTGGATTAGTTTGCTTACCAGTTCTCCTGTTGTGCTCATCGCCCATACCCTTTTTTACTTTGTTGTCATTAATCGATAAGGGGTACTACACCCAATTCAGAAAATCGTTTTTAGTCAGTGCATTCTGAGATACCCGACTTGTTCTTTAATAGATTTTAGTGGCGTTTTCACTCCAATTGATGGAGTGATAATGCTCATTATTGCAATAGTCAATCGCATTTCTCGTGATCTTTTGTAATTTATCAAAGCTTTTGCTTCATCGAATAATCCATTATTTCAGATAGAGGGGACTATAAGAACATTGATCTTGTATGTCAATTAAATATTGATTACCGTTTGAAAGAAAGTAGATAAGCCAAAATTGCCTGACGCTCACTTACAGGAAGAAAGAAATTATTTAGCTAACATTAAGTTTCAAATGTCACTTCATCCTGCTGAACAAAACGCTTCCCAGCAAAAACATGATGACGGCAAAGAAGGTGATGACGCCGAAATCGATATAAAAAGGAAAAGTGCTGACATTGAGCAGAGCACCGCGGACGCCATCCACCGCGTAGGTCAGCGGGTTGAGCTTGACCAGGCTCTGCAACCACAGAGGCAGCTTATTATCCACCGGGAAAAGAGCTCCGGAGAGGAAGAAAAGCGGAAAGACAACAAATGTCGAAACGACCTGAAAGCCTTCCAGGCTCTCCAGCATTGAGCCGATAGCCAGTCCCAAAGAAACAAGCGCGATGGATGTTATCAGCAAAAATAATAAGGCCAGCGGGATTCCCCAGGGATTGACGGAAGGAAATAAAAACGAAAAAATGAAAAGGATAAGAATCTGCAAAGTAACATCCGTGCAGCCGCCCAGCACTTTGCCCATAAAAATACTGAGGCGCGATACCGGCGCTACCAGCACGGCTTTAAGCACATCGAGCTTGCGGTCCCAGACAATATAAAGTCCAAAAAATACCGAGCCGAAAAGCACCGACATGGTCAGTATGCCGGGATAAATGTAATCCCGGTAATTAATATCGCTGATATTGATGCTGGCTCCCACGCCGCTGCCGAAAAGGAACAACCACATCAGCGGCTGAACAATGCTGGAAACGATTCTGCTTTTTTCCCGCCGGAATACTATAAACTCGCGCCACCATAAGGCGTAAATTCCCATCAATTCTTTTTGCAGACGATTATCGCTCATCTTATTTTCCCCTCTGGCGGTAACGTGCCACGGAGTCCACCCAACTGCCGGAGTCTTCCGGTGAATCTTTCCGGATATCGTGACCGGTCAGCTTGATAAAAACATCATTGAGTGTCGGCATTCTTGTTTCCACGCATTCCACATGGGGAATGATGGAAAGCAGCTCCGGCAGGTGGAGATGGGCATCCTTCAAGGTTATCTCCACCGCGCCGTCATTTAGTTTCACTTCTTTGACATAAGGAAGGTTTTGTATCTTTTGCAGGGGAGGTTCTTTTGCCCGAATAACGACCAGATCGCCGCCCATGGATTCCTTGAGATTATCCGGAGCATCCAGCGCCATGATCTTCCCTTGGTCGATAATACCCACGCGGTCGCACACGAGCTGTGCTTCTTCCATATAGTGGGTGGTCAGGACAACAGTAGTCTGCTCCTTTTGCGCCATTTTTTTGATATAGTCCCAGGTGCGGGCGCGTGTCTGCGGATCGAGACCAAGCGTCGGCTCATCCAGAAAGAGCACCGCCGGTTTATGCAAAAGGCCGCGCGCCAGTTCCAGCCTGCGGCGCATTCCGCCCGAATAAGTGCGGGTTATATCGTTACTGCGTCCTTTGAGGTCGACAAGCTCCAGCATTTCCGTTATTCTTTTTTCCCGCTGTTTGGCCGGTACACCGTAGAGGCGGGCATGAAGTTCAAGGTTTTCATGGCCGGTAAGAACCGTATCCAAAGTCGGGTCTTGAAAAACGATACCCACCTGGCGCCGGACTGCGGCTGGATTTTTTACGATATCAAAACCCGCCAATTTGGCGCTGCCTGAAGTCGGACAAATAATGGTGCAGAGCATCCCGATAGTTGTGGTCTTTCCCGCGCCGTTAGGGCCCAAAAGCCCGAATATTTCACCCTTCTCGATATTTAAATCAATGTCCCGCACGGCTTGAATCTTGCCGAAGGTTTTAATGAGAGATTTAATTTCGATGATTGACATTTAAGAATGATACCTAAATTTTCAGATTATGACTACTGTAATATTCTTGAGTTGTGCCAACTCTAGATCATCATCTGAATCAGGTGGGGACCTTGCTCATGGAGTGCCTTGCCAAGCTCTCTGGCCAGTTCTTCCGCAGTGGTTACTTTAACGGACTGTACGCCCATTCCTTGACCTAAGCTTACCCAGTCAATACCTGAAAGATCGGTGAGGTGTGATGCACACTTGCCAGGCGTTACTCCCAGCCGGCCATACTCGAGCTTAAGAATATCATAGCTTTGGTTGGAGCAAATGAGCGTGGTAATATTCAATCCTTCTCTTGCCTGAGTCCATAACGCCTGTAGGGTATACATGCCCGCTCCGTCCGCCTGGAAGTTGATCACCGGCCTGTCGGGGCAGGCGACGGCGGCGCCGACTGCGCAGGGCGCGCCCTGGCCGATAGCTCCTCCCGTGAGTGTAAGAAGGCTGAAAGGCGGAACGCCGGAAGTGATGGGATAGTACATAAAGCCGCTTGTGATTGCCTCCTCAACGACAATTGCTCCCTCAGGCTGAAGAGCCGCGATGACCGCGCAAATCTTTTGCGGGTTAAGAGCGCCCGCGGGGATTTCAGGTCTTTTTAAAGAAGCAAGCATGTCTGGATTAATAATTTCGGGCGCGGCGAGTTCGTCGGCGAGGATTTCCAGCACCTCCAGCAAGTCCTGCTCAGGCGTGGAGAGGTGAAACTTCTTCTGCTCTTCTTTTAAAAAGTTTGCCGGAATGCCTTCATACCCGAAAAAGGATACCGGCTCTTTTGCACCGGCAAAGACAAACACTTCGTATTTCGATAACATGTCTATGGCCATTTCCGGAAGATAGGGTACGCGCTTTACATCGGGCAGTCCGGCGCCCCGCTCGATACGCGCCGGAAAATTCTCAGTGATGAGATCACATCCGCAGGCCTGCTTTATTCTGGCAGCGGCCATCAACTCCTTTTTCCCGATATATTTGTTGCCAAGAACAAGCGCGGCTTTTTTGCTGGCTCCCAACAAGACTGCTGCTTTGACCGCAGCCTTGCTGATGGATAGTTGCTCCTTTTTATAATGAATGACCCCGCCGCTATTGGCGCACTTATTCGTCTGGAGATCAAACGGGACGATGAGGGTGGCAATCTGCCCTGCTTGCGCGGCCCCGATGGCGTCTGCCATATCCTGCCCGAGACGCTCGGAAGAATGGCAGGTGCGCTGCCATCCGGAAACCGTCTTCGCCAAAGGCTCGATATCCATGGCCAGGGGCGGGTCGGATGCGCGATGCCAGGTGGAATGTTCGCCCACCACGGTAACAATCCTGCTGTGCGCTCTTTTGGCATTGTGCAGATTCGCGAGTCCGTTGGCGAGACCGGGCCCGAGATGGAGAAGCACCATGGCCGGCTTCTGGAGCATCCGGGCATAACCATCGGCAGCGCCGGTACAGACGCCTTCAAACAGACCGAGGACAGGCCGGATGCCTCCCACTGTATCAAGAGCAACCGCAAGAGGAAGCTCGGTTGTGCCCGGATTGGCAAAACACACCTCGATGCCTGAATTCCTTGCAGCTTTTATGATGCATTCAGCGCCGTTCATATTACACGTTTTCTGTTTCAGATGTTTCCGAGCCTTTTAACTGTTTCACTGCTGCGTCATAAGCCGATTTGCTTCTTTCTATGGCTTCCTCATATTCTTCTTTTGCTCTGCCTAAAAGTTCCTTTGCCTTGCCGGTAATTTCGTCACGCGTCTCCTTACCGCTTTTGGGTGCATACAAAACCCCTAAGGCCGTACCAATCAAGCCGCCAATTAATAAACCTGCCAATAGATCTCTGTTATTTTCTGACATAAAACACCTCCAAAATTAATTACGGGGAAGAACCCCAAAGCAAGCTTAGGAAACAGATTCCGCAGTAAGCTGCGAGGTATTAAATCATCCGCCCCGTCGTTATTTAATCTTCGACTATAATTTTACCGGTCATTTCTTCATGCCCGCTGCCGAAAAATACGATCCTCTATGTTTAAAGCATCATCGCGGTTTTGTTCCAGCGGCTGCAATGTTTTTAAACGCGTTATCAGGGTAAAAGCAATATGGACACTCCTCCGATGTTTCATAACTGTACTCAATATGTCCGCACACCTTACAACGCCATTCACTTGTGTCGAATATATCCTCTTTAAAATTCTTTTCAGATGTTTTACTTACCTTGCCTTTTCTTACCGAGGAATCTTTACGTTGCATTTGAATCTCCTTCATTAATATTGGTTTTAAACGAATTAATGATGTTGCAAATTTTGTCTCTTTTGATTGAAAATTAATGCAAGTGATGAGGGGAAACAATACTGATTAATTGTAAGGGGAATGGTAGGCAATGCCTACCACTGCTCTAAAAGATTAAAACAAAGGTTAGAGTTTGTTTTATTTCGGAGCTTAAAATAATTAATTCCTTCTTATTATCTTTATTAGTATTATGGTATAAAGAAGCTAATCACGGGTATGAACCTAGACCCTGCGGATTGTGCTTTCCCCCGCTATAAAAGATCATGTTGAAGAGGGAAAATTACAACCAGAAGGAGGGCGATAGGAAGAAAAAATCTTTGAGCGGGAATCAATACGGGTTTCAACTGACCATCAAGAAATTGTTTATCGCGATAAAGTTCGCTTGACCTATCTGCAGCTAAATGAACGTATTCACAAATTGGCTAGCGGGCTGGCGAAAATGGGAATAAAAAAAGGAGATACGATCTGCGTTTTTGATTTTGACAGTCATCGTTATCTCGAATGCTATTTTGCTATACCCATGATGGGCGCTATTTTGCACACTCAAAACTGGCGTCTTTCTCCGGAACAAATACTTTACACGATGAACCATGCCAGCGATAAAGTTGTGCTCATTAATTCTGAATTCCTGCCTCTTCTGGAACCAATTAAAGACCAGTTAAAAACAGTAAAAAAGATAATACTGATTTCCGAAGATGGCGCAAAACCTCAAAGCAAAATTAATTTTGACGGCGAATATGAGGAACTGCTCAAAACCAGTTCTGCCGAATATGATTTCCCCGATTTTGATGAAAACACTACGGCCACTACTTTTTATACCACCGGCACAACCGGATTACCAAAAGGTGTCTATTTTTCCCATCGCCAGCTCGTTTTGCACACTCAAGCCACGATTATGGTTACTTCAGCTTATTCGTCCATCGGACGTTTCCATTCTGATGATGTTTATATGCCTCTGACACCGATGTTTCATGTGCATGCCTGGGGATTACCTTATGTGGCGACAATGCTGGGAGTGAAACAGGTGTATCCTGGCAAGTATGAACCACCAGTATTACTGAAGTTGATACAGACAGAGAAAGTGACATTTTCCCATTGCGTACCGACAATCATTCAAATGCTGGTAGCTAGTCCCGCGGTTAAAAACGTTGACTTATCAAAATGGAAAGTTGTCATCGGTGGCGCAAGATTGCCCAAGGGATTGGCTCAGGAAGCGATGAAATTTGGTATCCAGATATATGCCGGTTTCGGCATGTCGGAAACTTGTCCGATTGTTTCAGTTAGTAATTTAAAGCCGGAAATGCTGAACTGGGAAAAAGAAAAACAAATTGACAAATTAATTATGACGGGGCTTCCGCTCCCGCTGGTTTACGCTAAAATTGTTGACCCTGAGGGAAAAGATCTGCCGCATGATGGTGAGGCCACAGGCGAATTGGTGTTTAGAGCTCCCTGGCTGACTGCTGGATATTTTAATGAACCGGAGAGATCAAAAGAATTGTGGATTGACGGCTGGCTGCATACCGGTGATGACGCCTATATCGACAAAGAAGGTTATATTCAAATAATCGACCGGATTAAAGATGTGATAAAAACAGGCGGGGAATGGATTTCCTCACTGGAATTAGAAAATCTGGCCAGTCAGCATGAGGCGGTTCTGGAAACTGCGGCAATAGGTATTCCTGACCCGAAATGGGGAGAAAGACCGGCACTAGTAATTGTTTTACGCCCGGATTTTAAAGGTAAGGTTACCGCAGAAGATATGAAGAAGCACATGGCTGATGCCGCAGCTAAGGGAAAGATTCCCAAATATGGTGTTCCCGACAAATATTTTTTTGTTGATGAAATCCCCAAAACAAGTGTCGGCAAAATTAGCAAAATTCAACTGAGAAAAGCCTATCTCTAAGGTTTAGCAATTTTTACGGATGAGCTCGTTTATTCCCCTGCGGCAGAGACCGCAGGGTGAAATAAAGAATAATCTTTTATCATCTTGGGAACCTGGGATTCCCAAACCTTCCTAAGTGGAGATCTGTGGCAGAGGCCAGAAAAATCAGGGGACACCATATTAACTCACTGCCCGTCTTGCCCGAAGTAAAGAGACTAAAAGGGAAAAGGATGCTTTGTCTTCAGGGTTCTAAAGAAAATGATTCCCTTTGCCGCAAACTGGACAGTTCTATTGCCCAATCCATAGTCTTGCAGGGAGGACATCATTTCGGCGGGGACTACGAAGCCATTTCAGATATTATAGTAAAAGAACTTGATGTCCTGCACCAAACGGAATGAATCTCTCAATAGTTTATCTTTTGATAGAATATTTTTTTTGCCAGTTCCGCAGTTAGAATATAAAGCACAATAATGATCGCCAGTATCATGAGAAACGACATAGGCAGGGGTACAAAATCAAATATTTTCCCGAGAGGCGTGAGAGGAAAGATGAGCGTGGCAGCAACAACAGCAATTGTGGCGATGAATAGATATTTCCCCGGCCGGCTCCTGAAAAATGGCCTTCTGCTGCGAATGACCAGCACAATAATCGATGCGGAAATAACGGATTCCATGAACCATCCTGTTCGGAATTGCGCCGGCGATGCCTGAAGGATGAACAACAGAACAGCAAAAGTCAAATAATCAAAAACCGAACTGATCAGACCGAACGTGATCATGAATTTTTTGATAAAAGAAATATTCCATCGTTTCGGTTGGCTGACCATCTCGACATCTGTCCGATCCGTGGCAATGGTCATTTCCGGAAAATCAGTCATCAGGTTTGTCAACAGAATCTGTTTGGGCAGTAAAGGGAGGAAAGACAGAAACAGAGAAGCGCCCGCCATACTGAACATATTCCCGAAATTGGCGCTGGTTGCCATAAAGACGTATTTCATCGTATTGGCCAGCGTTGTCCGACCCTGATGGACACCCTGCACGAGCACCTCCAGATTCTTTTCCAGAAGCACGATATCGGCCGATTCTTTGGCCACATCCACTGCGGTATCAACGGAAATGCTCACGTCTGAGGCATGGAGGGCGGAAACATCATTGATGCCATCTCCGATATAGCCCACAACATGTCCTGCCTTCCTGAGAGCAATGATAATGCGTTCTTTTTGATTAGGCTCTACTTCCGCGAAGATGTCCGTTTGGGTTACTTTTTGCAATAGAGCGGTGTCACTTATTTCACGCAGTTCGATGCCGGTGAGGATTTTGGCATCAGGCATTCCCACATCCTGACTGACCTTGGCGGCGACGAGGCGGTTATCGCCGGTAATAACTTTCAGAGAAACACCAAGTTGTTTGAGGCGGCCGATCGTTTCCAAAACTCCTTTTTTAGGCGGATCGAAGAAAAGCAGGAAACCGAGGAATGTCATCTCCTGCTCCGAATCTTTATTGATGACCGACTGTGCCCCCATATCCCGCATGGCAACGCCAAGCACACGGAATCCCTGACTGCTGAGTTCCTCAAACTTCTGCTGAATCCTTTGCCCCACTGTGTTTGTTGCTATCTTATCCCCAGCCTTGTTTTGGGCAAAAGGACAGACGGCGAGCACATTTGAGAGGGCCCCTTTAGTAATCATGAGATGCTGACCATCCTTTTTGATCATGATACTCAATCGCTTGCGGAGGAAATCATAGGGGATCTCGTCAACTTTTTCATAACCGGAAATATCCTGCTGCTTATAAGAACGGATCGCTTCATCGATAGGATTGGAAAAGCCTTTTTCATAGAAAGAGTTCAGATAGGCATAAAAGAAAACCTGATCACTGGGATTGCCGTCGATGTCTATTGCCGAATGCAGGCGGACGGTCCCTTCGGTCAGCGTTCCCGTCTTATCCGAACATAGAACATTCATGCTCCCGAAGTTTTCTATGGAGGCAAGCCTCTTTACAATGACCTTTTGTTGAGCCATTTTTTTAGCGCCGTGAGACAGGTTGATGCTGATAATCGCCGGCAGCAACTGCGGTGTCAGTCCGACAGCCAGGGCCAGAGAAAAAAGGAAGGATTCGAGAACAGGCCGATGAAAAAAGACGTTGATGGCAAAAACGGCAATGACAAGCAACAAGGTTACTTCGAGCAGTAAATAACCAAACTGCCGGATGCCATGCTCAAATTCCGTTTCCTGCGGCCTCAGTTTCAGCTTCTCGGATATTTTGCCGAACTCGGCCTGTTTACCCGTATAAACTACGACAGCCCTCGCCGTTCCGCTGATAACATGGGTTCCCATAAAAAGACTGTTGGTGCGTTTGGCAAGAGGTGTATCCGCAGGCAGAAGGCCGGCATTTTTTTCGACAGGGAAGCTCTCCCCGGTCAGGGTTGCTTCATCCACGAAAAGATCCCTGGATTCCAGAATCAGGCTGTCGGCGGGAATCGCGTCCCCGGCATTCAGTATAACGACGTCACCGGGGACAACATCTTCCAGCGCAATATCACGCTCTGAGCCGTCTCTGAGGACAGTGGCCTTGATCTTGACGATCGCCAGCATCTTTTCCAGAGCGTCAACCGCGCCTTTTTCCTGCCAGAATCCCAGCAGGCCGCTGATTAAAACGATGGCAATAATAATAATCGCATCTACCGGGTCATGCAGAAAAGCAGAGAGCCCTGCCGCAAAAATCAAGGTCAGGATAATAGGACTTTTAAATTGGGCGATGAGCAACGCCAGCGTGTCGGACCGCTTCGGCGGCTTCAGGAGGTTCGCGCCATACTGAACCAGCCGTTGTTTTGCTTCCTCAGTGCTTAATCCTTCCATCTTTGTATTAAGCTGAGTCAACAAATCGGACTGGGAAATGCTCCAATATTTAGGCGGCGGCTGGATCATATGGCCTCATGTTAAGGAGACAGACGGACCTTGTCAAATAAAGTAAATGGCCATCTCCCCGGCATGTTCTACAGAGGGCTCTTACAGGAACCATGACCCTGACATTTCCACCGGAAAGGGCCTGTTCATGGGAAAGAGGAACTTCTATTGTTAGATTTTGGATCCACCCGGACTTGGGATAATTGAGAGTGGAAAAATTGTTCCACAGCCAATCAAATATCTCGTCGAATGATGGCGTAAAAGTATGAAACGACCTTACAAGCGATATATTATCAATATCAGTTAACTGTTCCTCCGGAAGAAGATGTCTTGGTTCTGGAGAAACCTTGTGCCGGAAAGGTACTCTTGTCCTTGCGTATATTAAATTTTGATCGCATTGTTTCCGCCTCTGTCTGTTGCTTAATACCGAGTAGGCCTCCTGAATTTGCTGAAAGATATTACTCGCGCCTGAATAGTTGTCAGGATGAAATTCTTTTGTAAGGCGACGGTAAGCTGCTTTAATTGCGTCGGCTTTCGCACTGGATGAAATACCGAGAATTGCATAATAATTTTTAGCCATACTCGACCTCCCTGACGTTAGCCGGATACGTAGTAAAACAGTGATCCACGGCCATGTATTTCTACATTCATCGGATACGATATTTATGCAGGCACCGATTGTTTCTCCGCATTACATCAATACCGCAAGGATTAGCAAAATAAATGAAATGATGCCTACGGATTTTTTCGACTACAGATTAATATAATAGTGAATCAAAACAATACTGATTAATTGTAAGGGGAATGGTAGGCAATGCCTACCACTGCTCTGCCGAATTAGAAGAATAAGAGGATTTACCTATTGAATACCATTATATCTTCTACCATGTTTATTTTAAGAAAAACGCATTATTATAATATAAAATATTACAGATACATTACTGGAGGTGTATCATGAGCAGCGCTGAAGTTTTCAACCGTTCGGGGTTTTCACGATTCATCAATAGCGCGGCCGGCCGCGTTTTTCGCCTGGTCGCCGGTATGGGATTTCTCGTAATTGGTTATTTATTCCGGGATCACACGCTCGGAGTGATTGCCATGGTGTTTAGTGTTCTCCCCTTGAGTGCGGGGGCGTTCGACCTTTGCTATTTCAGTGCGGTCTTGGGCGGCCCATTGTCCGGAGCAAACATCCGCGAGTTACAGCGGCGTCAGTAATCCCACCTGGCCGTCCAGAATATGTGCTGTGGTTTTTTAATTTAACTCCGTAAAGACATATTTAAATGAAGCAGCAAAAGGAGTAATTTATGTATGAACAAACACTGTTCAAACCTTTAAAAATCGGTTCCTATGATCTTCTCAACCGCATCTTCATGGCACCCATGACCCGCAGCCGGGCGGACAACCCGGAGAATGCCCCGACCGCTCTGCATGCGTTATATTATTCTCAACGTGCCACGGCCGGTCTTATTATTACGGAAGGCTCGCAGGTTTCTAAACAGGGTGTGGGCTATATCAACACTCCGGGCATTTATAGCAGGGCCCAGATTGAGGGCTGGCGGCTGGTCACCAACGCGGTTCATGAGAAGGGCGGACATATCTTCCTGCAGATCTGGCATGTGGGCCGTATTTCACATCCCGATTTCCACGACGGCATGTTGCCCGTGGCGCCCTCCGCCATCAACCCGCATGACCGTTCCTACACACCTTCTGGTTTTAAGGAAACCGTTACTCCGCATGCCCTGACCATTGATGAGATCCAGGCCATTGTCCAGGATTTTAAGAACGCGGCCGTGAATGCAATCTCTGCCGGGTTCGATGGTGTTGAGATTCACTCCGCCAATGGTTATCTGATTCACCAGTTCTTCACGAATTGCTCTAATACCCGTACCGATGTCTATGGCGGCAGTCATATAAACAGGTCTCGTTTCTTCTTCGATGTGCTTGATGCCGTGGGTGGAGCCATCGGATTTAATAAAGTCGGCATACGTCTTAATCCTTCCGCTCATGGTTTTTTCGGAATAACTATCGATCAGGACACCATTCCGACTTTTGAGTATGTGGTCAACCGTCTCAACGATTATCCGGATCTGGCTTATGCCCATCTGGTTGAGCCAATGTTGCCGGTTGACAAAGCGCCCTATGCAGTAACAGACATCGCCAAGCATTTCCGGCCGTTATATCGCGGTTGTCTGGTTACTAATTGCGGATATAATGCTGAAAGCGCACATCGGGCCATTGCCGAGGGATATGCCGATGCCGTGGCCTTCGGGTCCGCCTTTATCGCGAATCCCGACTTGGTAGAGCGCATCCGGCTCGGCTTATCTTGGGCTGTTCCGGACATTAATACCTATTACACACCGGGTCCCAAAGGGTATGTAGATTACCCGGCCTTATAGTGAGTTTGAAGGTCAAGCATTCGAGTGGCTTGTTCAAAGCTCGCAGGGTCCCAGTGTGGTTGGTCATCCTTATCGATAAGCCGGGCGCGTACGCCTTCGCGGAAATCATGTTGGGTCATGAGAAAGCGGGCAACCGACAGGTCGGATTCGTAAACCTTGGCCAAATCTTTGTGCTCATCGCGACGCAGGCACTGCAAGGTGGTTACTACTGCCATGGGCGATCGTTCCGAAAGCCGGGCAAAGACCCCCTCGCACAAGTCGCTTTGATTACTGCAAGCTTTCAAATCCTTAAGCAGGTCGAGAACAGAAGTCTTGCCAGCAAAATATGTCTCAATCCAGCGATCCATATTCTTTTTGTCCGGGGTGTCAGGCTGAATGAAAGGACCGAGGATGTCCTTTAGTACTGCTGCTGCGGTCTTGCGATCGGAAGGCAATTCAGACGAACATTCGATTACGGCATCGAGAGCCTCATCAAAGCGCGTGGAAGAAATCAGAAAATTAGCCAGGCCGACGCGCACACATTCCGAGCCTAGAAGCTTATATCCGGTCAGTCCCAGAAATTCAGGATAGCCTGGTTTGCACTTTTTGAACAGCCAACCGGTGGCACCGACATCCGGGAAAAAACCGATCCTGGTTTCCGGCATGGCCATACGAGTGGTTTCATTTGCAACTACAATATTCGCTCCGGCAGAGAGACCGAGACCTCCGCCCATAGTAACACCATGAGCAAGGACAATAACCGGCTTATGGAAATTATGAATGGCCAGGTCAAGATCGTTTTCTACTTTTAAAAACCGCATTACCGGTTCGATATCGTTTTGTGTAACAGCCTTTGCCATAATTTTTATGTCTCCACCTGCGCAAAAACCTTTTGCACCGTTTCCGCTGAAGATTATTAGCTTTACGGCCTTCTCAGATGCGGCCCTGGTAATTTCGTCTGCAATAACCTGTAACATTTCCATTGTCAGGCTGTTAATCGCTTCCGGGCGGTTGAGAATAAGATGAAGAGCCGCTTTTGCTCGTCGGATGAGCACCTGCGGCGGATTGGGGCTGTTACACGTATTCATTCACGTCTTTCCTCGTTCATTTGATAAAAGAATTTAATTTCATACATAGAAAAATTCCTGACAATGTTTAACGTCTGATTTAAAAAGCAAAAGTTTAATTAAGGTACAGTGAATGTTGAAGTCGTATGGCCCCACAGATTGCAGGTCGCAGTAACCTCAAACACATCTCCTTTTACCGCCTTAATTACATAATTATAGGTAAAAATCGAACCTGTCGGTTGAGTTTTATACTCATTTTTGCTGATTAGCGCGCCATTCTTTTTGATTTCAATCAATTCAATATAATGCATGCTGGCGGATAACGTGTAATGATCTATTGATACCGACAGTGTTTTCGTGTTCATATCATAGATCAGGTTTACAGATTTCGGCGCGGTTGCGTAAGAGATGTGTGGACTAAAACACAAGAAGAAAAAGATCACAAGAACAGCCTGCAAAAATATTGTCCGAAAGATTATTTTTTTCATAGCGCACTCCCCCTTATCATTAGAATGTCTGTATTATGGCAACGGATTTTCTAGTCTATATTTTATAGATGTTCATTACAGAAGCAATGGTGATTAACTAAATGCAGATTGGCAGGTTAATACTACCAATGGCTCGTCGAAGAGATCACCATATAGACGACATTTTTAATCAATTTTTGATGTCATGGAAAGAAGAAACGAGCGGAGATTAGTCTTTTTATTTTTGATGCCCAGTTTCATCCGGATATTCTTTCTGTGAAAATCCACAGCAGTTGCCGATATATTTAATAATCCGGTAATCTCTTTTGTCGTTTTGCCTTCTTTAACCAATGATGTAATTTCAATTTCCCGCGGGGTGAAATCCAGATGTTCTATGGTGAGATTACGCAGAAAAGGCGAGATGATATCCTTAAGATGATTTTCTATCATTTTGACGCATGTCGACTGACTTTCATTTAATTGAAGCGTCTTTAGTTTTTCTATATACGGCAGAGCGAGTTTTTTCACATTCGTTATAACCTTTTCTTCCAACGCCGTCCTGTCTTCGTCCCGGTGCTGCAATAATACCTTCAATGCCGTATTGGCTTCTGCCAGACTCTTCGATTTCAGCCGCAATTCATTCTCGGCTTTTTTCCGCTCATTGCGCTCGGCCAGTTCGTTAAGCGCACGCTGGACAGAAGGAACAAGCCGGGATAGTTTATTTTTCAATACATAATCTGTCGCCCCTTTTTTCAGCAATTCTATAGCCAATTCCTCGCCCAATGCTCCGGAAACGAATATAAAAGGGATATCAAAGGATTTATCCACAACGATTTTCAGCGCTGCCTGACCACCAAAACCGGGAAGAGAATAATCGGCTAGAATCAAGTCCGGTGAAAATTCTTCCAGTTCTTTGATAAACGCAGACCTGCTGGCAACTCGTTTAGCATCAAATTTAAATCCGGCCTGTTGTAATTCATCTTCCATTAATTCAGCGTCAGAGGCCACATCTTCCAGAATTAAAATACGTAATTTGTCATTCATTGCCAAATACCTCCGCGATTAACTCTTTACTGCGCTGTGGCATTCATCCCAATCCAGTAATTAATGATATCTCTTATATAGGAGAAATATTCATCAGCATCCAATGGTTTTACCAGATAGCTGTTGGCGCCAAGATGGTAACTATTAATCCGATCACTCGATTCATCCGATGAAGTAAAAATAACTACCGGTAGAGACCTGGTCTCTTCATTCGTTTTTAGCGCTTTCAATACTTCCAGGCCATTGATCTTGGGCAATTTCAGATCCAGCAGAATTAGTTTTGGCAAAGCGCTGACATTTAAAATTAACCCGCCTGTGGAATTAAAAAAGTATTTTGTCGCTTCTGCGCCATCTCGCAGAATGCATACGTTTCTGTTAATTTTCAATTCCCGGAGAGCATCCTTCATCATCTCTAAATCATGATAATTATCTTCAATGACTATTATCTCGGGATAATCCATATTCATCAATCCTTTTGAAGCAATGTAAAATAAAATGTAGCGCCTTTATCTACAATTGCGTTAGCCCAGACACGGCCTCCGTGGCGATGAATTATTCTCTGAACGATAGCCAAACCGACTCCGGTGCCCTCATATTCATCAGCCCTGTGCAAACGCTGAAATACTCCAAACAACTTATCATAGTACTCCATATCAAAACCAACGCCATTATCCTTTACATAGTAAATATATTCATTCCCTTCCTTGTATCCACCGACTTCCACATACACTTTATCTTTAAAATTTGTATATTTTACAGCGTTGGATAGAAGATTAGAATAGACTTGTTTGATCAGTGTACGGTCACCCCATCCCGGTGGAATATTTTTAATTTTCAAATCAATCTTTCTGCCGGGATTAATGATCTGCAACTCCATCCAGACATCATTGACTAAACTTTCCATATCAAGTCTTGACATATTAAGTTCCAACCGTCCCAACCGCGAGAATGAAAGCAAATCATCAATAAACTTGCCCATCATTTGAGTATTGCTTCTAATCAAATCGAATTTACGTTTGGCATCATCATCGAGCTTGTCTCTTTGATCCCGGAGAATCATCCTCGTATATCCGTCAATGGCGCGCAACGGAGCACGCAAATCGTGGGAAACGGAGTAGCTGAAACTTTCCAGTTCTTTATTCGTCATTTCCAGTAACTTTGTCCGCAGCTCAATGAGCTTTTCGACTTCTTTACGTTCTGTTATTTCTGATTGCAGTGCTTCATTCGCTATTTGTAATTCTTTTGTTCTTTCTTTTACTCGTAATTCTAATTCGTCATGTGCAGTCTTCAACTCTTTTTCTATACGTCTTAATTCCGTTATATCCCTGGCCGCCGCAAAAACACCTTGCACTTCTCCGGCTTCGTTTTTATATAAAGAGGCATTGTATAATACTTCAGTCACTTTTCCGGAAACATTGCGAAGGGAAAGGGGATAATCCCGGACGACACCCTTTTCAAATACCAGCTTATATACCTCGTCGGCCTTTTCCGGCTCTGTAAAATAATTGGAAAAATTACTGCCGATAAGTTCTTTTCTGGATCGGCCTGTTATTGATTCCGTCGATTCGTTGACATCCATAATTTTCCCTTCAGGGCTGATGGTCACCAAAGGATCAAGACTCGCTTCAATAAGACTTCGTGCATATAAAAAAGCTCTTTTATCTTCCAATTCATATTGTTCACGATAATATTTCGCCTGCTGATAACGCCAGATATAGGCGACAATAACTCCAAGAACCAATATGTTGAGTATGATGAAAAATACAGTCACCCAAAAGCGTGATCTTAAGGGCGCGTGTATTTCGTCCGTATCAACCTTGCCAACAAGAAACCATGAAGTGTCGGGGACGGCTTTAATTGCCGCAATAACACTTTTTTTACGATAATCTGTCCCGTAAACGACACCTTTCCAGCCAAGTGCCGCCTTAACGGCCGGTAATGATGATGCCGTTAACGGATACTTCATCATTAAAGGTATGTTCTTGATGTGACGCAACTCGTTAAGATAGACGACGTCATTACCGTCACGATGCACAAGCAATGCCTCTCCTGTCTCACTGGGCACAGGCCATAATTTAATCGCCTGATATAGGCGCATATGGGGATCTATAATAATCATGACGGTACCAACGTGTTTTGTACTGAACTTTTGAATGATCATAATGGGAATAACCACAGATAGATGAACAGCGCCGGTTTTGTTATCTCTGTATAAATCGCTGATGATGATATCGTTTTTTTCGACAGCTTCATTGATATCGTTAGAATGACTGTGACCATCATAGCTATCATACTTCTTTAAGGCCAATTGAACTTTTTTGTTTTTATCGAGAAGGAATATGTTTTTATACTGATATGATTTTTGTGTTGCAGAAAGTAACGACAAAATATTTTTTCTTGCTTCCCGGGATGAAGGATTGTTGAAATATTGCATTACGTCGGACGCAAATACATCATTTTTGTATATGACGTTTGCGTCACCGATGCGCTCATTGCGCCAATTATTGATTTCCCATACCTTAAGTTCGGCAATCGCGGTAAGCTGCTGGCTGGCGGCATTATCAATGTCTTTTTTCTGGTTTTGATAAATAAAATAACCCAGGATAATAATTAAGGCGGATGCTGAAAAAAAGATCATTAAGACCGTAAAGAGAATATTCTTGTTTTTCTTGGGGAGAGGGTTGGTCATACTCACCTTGCTTTTTCATTAATAGTCAATTTTTGCTTGTTTTAATTGATTATAAAGTCAAATCATTTTCAAAACAAGCCCCTTGATGAAATTAATTTTGGGAAATATTAATGGAGTTGATCAATGTGGCAAGTATTTCCATTGACTCAAACAATAAAACCAGAATGGTTTAACCCACATCGCATGTTTGTTGCTTTACAAGAAATATCGAACAGGGTTTGGCTTCGATGGTTTCATCATTTGTCCCTAATCTCTGATTTACATACCCCATTTTAGCTCCTGACAAGCAATACCTGGCATTTGGCCCTTTTCATTACTTTATCGACAACGCCGCCCATCAAATTTTTCAAAATGCCTGTTTTCCCGTGTGAAGCAATGACGATCAGATCAACGCCTTTTTCTTCCTGCTCTTTGAGTATCTCCTCGTAAGGAATGCCTCTTCTCGTATCATAAACAATTTCAATGCTGGAATTATTGTCAGTAACTTTCTTAGCTTCCTGCTGAAGTTTTTCTTTTGCATTCTTTATACTGTCCTTTAGAATTTTTTGAACATCTCCTTCATTCAGACAATAATCAACCGCACATTGCTGAAACCCGTCATCAATCACATGTAAGAGATAAATCTTGGCTTTGTTTTGTTTGGCAATGTCTGCCGCCTGTTTTAACGCGTTATCGGCATAAACCGAAAAATCCGTAGGTACTAAAATCTTCTTTGGTGCGAACATAATTAATGTCCTCCTTTTTTTTGATTATAGAATATATCTTTTAGTTAAAGTTACAATGAGGGTTGATACATAGGTTAGCAGTAGGATAAACCTACTACTTCACATCTATCTCGAACTTGGTGGATACCGTCTTCCCATTATGAGTAATATTTATAGTTACATCCCACAAACCCCGTGTGGGAATTGCCAGGATTGCATGGTAATTGTTTTCATGCGGCGTAGCCTATGAGTTGTACTTCTTGACGCGCATCCACAGCTTCGTTGACTTATTGTAGTCTACCGTAATCATGGCGCCCTTAACGTCTTTGCCGACGACATCTTTCATTTCAACCAGATCATCATGTTGTTGTCTCCCACGACCGGAGGATTCCGGTCGATCTTGACCTGTACAGTGTAGTCTCCCGCTTTCTTTGTTACCTCATAGTCCATCCCGTAAGCCAGCCCTACCGATAAAAACAAAACCGTCAAAATCAAGATTATACGCTTCATATAAACCTCCTAAAGTAGTGTACGGGTCGATTGATCCCTTTCCGATTTGATGCTTATTTTTGGTTATATCTTTACTCTGCGCAGTCTGAGGGCATTTCCAACCACGGAAACGGAGGAAAGGCTCATAGCCGCCGCAGCAATGATCGGGCTGAGAAGAATGCCAAAGTTGGGATACAGAATGCCCGCCGCAACCGGCACACCGAGAACATTATAAATAAAAGCAAAGAAAAGGTTTTGCTTGATATTGGCTATTGTGGCGTTACTCAAGCGCCTCGCGCGGACGATGCCGGTAAGATCGCCCTTCACCAGGGTAACACCGGCGCTTTCCATGGCAACATCCGTGCCCGTTCCCATAGCGATACCCACTTGTGCCTGAGCCAGAGCGGGGGCATCATTGATCCCGTCACCGGCCATGGCGACAACATGCCCGCCCTGTTGAAACTTTTTGATCGCCGTTGCCTTTTGGTCCGGCAGAACTTCAGCCACCACTTCGTCCAGATTAAGCCTTTTGGCAACTGCTTCCGCTGTTACTTTATTATCACCGGTCAACATCACAATCCGGATGCCTTCGGCGTGCAGTTGTTGGATTGCCTCTGGCGTGGTCTCTTTGATCGGATCGGCAACCGCCAGCAAACCGGCAATCTTTCCTGAAATCCCCACAAACATGACCGTCTGTCCTTCGGACCGCATGGCCAGGGCCTGCTCTCCCAAGGAGCCGGCATCAATTTTGAACGCTTCCAATAGCGAACTGCTGCCAAGCAATACCTTTTTGCCGTCAATCTCGCCGGAAACACCCTTGCCGGTATGGGAAACAAAATTATTCGTATCGGTCAGATGGATCCCTTGATCGACAGCCCCTTCGATAATGGCTGCCGCCAATGGATGTTCGCTGCCTTTCTCCAAGGATGCCGCCAGTAACAATACTCTGTCTTTATCCATGCCCGGAACCGCGACAACCCGCATTAGTTTAGGCTTGCCCTCGGTCAGCGTTCCGGTTTTGTCAACCACGAGCGTCGTCACTTTCCTCAGGGTCTCGATTGCCTCGGCATTCTTAAACAAGACCCCCACAGTTGCTCCCTTGCCCGTTGCCACCATAATCGACATCGGCGTTGCCAGACCCAAAGCACAGGGACAGGCAATGATCAGCACGGAGACAGCGGCAATCAGCGCATGGGCTAACCGGGGCTCAGGACCGAAAAAGTACCAGATGACAAAGGCAATCAGTGCGATGGCAATCACTACCGGCACAAAATATCCGGCGACAACATCGGCCAGCTTCTGAATCGGCGCCCGGCTGCGCTGGGCCTCGGCCACCATCTTGACTATTTGTGACAGAACTGTTTCAGCGCCTACCTTCTGCGCCTCCATAATTAATGATCCGGTGCCGTTGATCGTAGCACCGATGAGTTTGTCCCCAACTTGTTTCTGAACCGGTATCGGTTCACCCGAGATCATCGATTCATCGACGCTGCTTAATCCTTCCAGAACGACGCCATCCACGGGAATTTTTTCTCCCGGCCGGACACGCAAATGATCGCCCTTCATGACATGCGCCAAAGGGATATCGTTTTCATTCCCCTTAGTGTCTATTTTTCGGGCAGTCTTCGGCGCCAGACCCAACAGTTTCTTTATCGCTGTACCGGTCCGGCTTCTGGCCCGCAGTTCCAGCATCTGACCCAGCAATATCAAGACAACGATGACACTCGCGGCCTCAAAATAGACCCCGACGGTACCTTCTGCCGTCCGCATCGTCGCAGGGAAAAGATAGGGAAACAACACACCGATTAAGCTGTAAAGGTAGGCCACTGAAACCCCAAGGCCGATCAGGGTAAACATGTTAAGACTTTTGTTGATGACGGACTGGACGCCCCGAACAAAAAAGGGCCATCCCGCCCAGAGGACTACCGGTGTTGCAAGCAGAAGTTCCAGCCAGAGATAGATTTTGGCGTTGGCCAGCGTATCGAGTAACCCGCCGCCCGGAATCATACCGCGCATGGCAATAATCAGCAGAGGGAGTGTCAGGATAGCCCCCACAATGAAGCGTCTGCGCATGTCTTCATATTCCGGATTGCTCTCTGTTTCGGTCAGCGAGGCGGTTTTCGGTTCCAATGCCATCCCGCATTTCGGACAGCTCCCCGGCTTGTCCCGGATGATTTCCGGATGCATCGGGCAGGTATATTCTATCTTTCCCACTGCCGGCACAGGCGTTTTGGGTTCCAGAGACATGCCGCACTTCGGGCAATTACCGGGTCCCTGCTGTTTAATTTCAGGATGCATGGGACAGGTATAGATTACTAATTTGCCGTGTGTTTCAAGAGATGGCGGGGATTCCTTATTCATATATTGTTCCGGACGGTCTTTAAATTTGTGCAAACAGTGTTCGCTGCAGAAATAATAATCTTTGTTTGCATAATAGTAATGGTATTGGGAATCGCTTGACACAACCATATTACAGACGGGATCTATCTTCTGATCTTTTTCTGTATTTACTTTTGTACTCATATCCCTATCCTTTATGCGGGTGGCTAACAGCCCGGATCAACTGAAAGCGCATCACGTGAATCAGCCGGGTTTAAATTTCTCCGGTTAAATTTCATATTGCCTGCGATGGAGAATACTCATTCAACATCTTTTTTCATTCTGTCGTATTCTTCCTTTGTGATTTCTCCTTTGGCATAACGCTTATTTAAAATATCCAAAGGCGTTTCCTGCTTTGTCCCTCCTGCGCTTTTCGTCTTAGCGTTTTGAATAATAAAATATGCAACAATACCAATGATAATAACAAACAATATCCACATAAACATTCCTCCGAACCCACAACCGTAGTTCATCATATGATTCCATCCACCACGCATCGGGCCATAATATCCATCACAACCCATCGTCGACATGGCGGCGACAGCCGCTATAGCTAAATACAAAAATCGTTTCATTAATATACCTCCCTGAGACAATTGAATTGAACTCCCTTCTTTTTTTATAAAATATTTTTGGGGGATTAGTCCTGCCCGGTTTTGATCAACCTTACAGTACTAAATTCCCCCAAAAATATTTTTCAATAAGCAGACCAGATTTGACCCGTGCGTTTGTCGATGTACACTTTGTCAACAAGGTCGTTTTTCTTTGTCAGTATTTCCGCTTCAAAGGTATTTCCCGCGTCTTTTATCTTGCCCAACTTCAAATTAGGGTTTCTGGATGATTTCAAATAGTCATTCATCATAGTCTCAGCTTCCTTCGCGTCAATGGCCTTACCGCTTGACGGATATTGCCTTCCATAACCACGACCAGTGCCATAATAGTCTCCCCCCATCATGCCAGGCCCCATACCGTAGCCGTGACCGCCCATCATGCCACGTCCCATGCCCCATCCTCTACTGTAACCGTAACCATGACCCATGCGCAAGGCATGATCAAACATGACCAGATGCCAGCGGCTTTGAATGAGTAAGCCATTCAACACCTGAGCCGTATCGCGATCCTCGGCTTTTTTTACGAGCCATTCATAACGGGGCAATAATTCGTTTTCCATTTTCACACTGAGTTCGTAGGCATTCGTTAATGTCTTATTGTCCACGACAGGAGGTGTCTTTCCATCGGCAGACAAACCATAGGCGGCAAACAGTTGTCCAATCCAATCAATATGATTTTCCTCCTGGGGGATGACCATCATATAGGGCATGTAGGCATTGAACTTTTCCTGATCGGTCTGATACTGAGCCAAAGATTCTTTTTCCAGCGTCAGAATCTCCCTGAGTTTTTGTACCCATTCCGTGTTTTTTGGCGCGGGTAATTTGTCAGGAACTTCGAGCCAGTCACCGCCCATCATTCCCGGGCCCATACCATAACCTTGACCCATTCCATAACCATAGCCGCCTCGGCCCGTCTGACTCTGTGCCGTAATGGTGCCAAGGACAAATGCCACAGCCACTACTAATGAAATAATTAAAACATTCTTTTTCATACTTTCCTCCTTAATTTTATTCGCTTGTAATATTATGGATAACTTCAATATTTACAATAAGGATTGATCTGTAGGTTAACGGTAGGATAAACCTATTACTTCCAACGGATGAATAATTACGGAACACTATTCTTTTTTGCCGTAGCAGCTGTCATTTATGTAATCTCTTTTTAAATTGTTTAGTCAAAGCCGGAACAATCTGGAACAAATCACCCACGATGCCATAATTAGCAACATTGAAAATAGGTGCATCCGGATTTGTGTTGATGGCAACAATGACCTTGGATGTCTTCATGCCCGCCAGATGCTGTATCTGGCCGGAAATTCCGCAGGCGATATACAGGTCGGGACGCACAGTACGACCGGTCTGTCCTACCTGATGGGCATAAGATATCCATCCTGCATCAACAGCCGAACGCGATGATCCCACCGCGCCGCCTAATACTTGAGCTAATTTACGGATCGGCTCGAAACCTGCCGGCCCACGCACACCGTGTCCGCCGGCCACGATAACGCGGGCATCAGCCAGATTAACTTCATCTTTTTCCAGGATAGAATCAACAACGTGAGCAGTAATCTGGTCCGCGCTCATGGCGGCCTTGACTGGAATGACCTGTCCCTGACGTTGATAATCGGATTTGGGCTTTTCAAAAACACGATATCGCACTGTAGCCATCTGCGGACGATGATTGGGGCAAATAATTGTAGCCATGATATTGCCACCGAAAGCCGGACGGGTTTGCAGCAATAAGCCATTTTCCGGATCGATATCCAGACCGGTGCAATCAGCGGTAAGACCGGTGTGAAGAAGAGAAGCTACCGAACCGGCAAGATCGCGTCCTCGGGCACTTGCGCCCAACAGGAATATCTCCGGCTTATACTCGTGAACCAAATTAATCAGCGTGCTCGCATAGGGAACTGTCGTGTAAGAGGCAAGACTTTCGTCATCCACCCAGAAAACACGATCCGCCCCGAAAGAAATGGCTTCTTTGGTAATGTGTTCCACATGGTGTCCCAGCACACAGGCGGTGAGCGCGACGTTGCGCTGGCCGGCCAATTTACGGCCCTGGCCCAGCATTTCCACGGAAATGCCGCCCATCTGTCCATGGAATTGTTCCACCCAAACCCACACGCCGCTGTATGTGGCAAGATGCTGCGCCGCTTTCAGCGGGGGCTTCTCCGGAAGACTGAGCGCATGCATCGGACACGCAAGCAGACACGCACCGCATCCCGTGCATTTATCGTTGACCACCACCATATCATCCACAAGGCTTAGTGCTCCGAATGGGCAGGCATCGATACACGCTCCGCAACCTACGCATTTATCTTTGTCGATATCCAGTAGCGGCATGTTTTCTCCTTATAGAACTTTTTCCGCAATAATTTTATCGGCGAGTATTGCCGCAGATTCTTCGGCACTATCGGCTTTAATCAATTCCAAAATTCCTTCGTGTTTTGGCGGACTGAATATTTTTATCACCTGTGTCGGACTGCCTTTCAGTCCCAGGTTTGAAAGATCTGCACCGGGTAAATCGGCAGCGGTCCAAGTGGGAACGATGAGTTTGGAAGCACGTCGAATATGAAAAAGAGAGGTCGAGCGCGGTTGATTGATATCCTTCACCACCGTAAGGAGGGCAGGCAGCCTGGCTTCCACGATCTCCCGGCCTTCTTCCAGCAGGCGTTCCACTGTAATTGTTCCTGCCTCCGGTTCGATCTTAACAATCTTGAAAACATAAGTGAGTTGAGTGATTCCTAGTTGGCTAGCAACGCCCGGACCTACCTGGCCTGTATCACCGTCGATGGCCTGCTTGCCGCACAGAATTATATCGAATTCACCCATTTTTTTAATTGCCAGGGACAGTGCATATGCTGTAGCCCAGGAGTCCGAACCGGCAAAAGCGCGGTCGGAAAGCTGGATGGCCTCGTCCGTTCCCATTCCGATGGCTTCTTTGAGCGCATTAATGGCTTGTGGCGGCCCCAGTGAAATGACGGTAACTTTACCCCCGAATTTTTCCTTAAGACGAAGACCTTCTTCAATGGCGTACAGGTCAAATGGATTAATAATACTGGAGATGCCTTCACGGATTAATGTGTTGGTCTCCGGATTAATTTTAACATTTGTTGTGTCCGGCACTTGCTTAATGCAAATAATTATATTCACCTACAGGCCCTCCTGTTAAGCTGTCTTTGGGGTAAATAATTCTTTGCCCTACAACTTTGGCAAACGACGTTAGCAGATGTGGTTTGCTGTTTTTTTCATTGATTATGTCTATGACTGTAATGTTCAGGATCAACAGGGCATCACCGATCAGGGACCTGTGACAACGCCAGGGAAGAGCTTCAGCGCACATGATGGCTGTTGGTTTATTCTGGAGAAGGTGGATGAGCAGATCAAGATTCTCCTGAAATTGTGTTGTTTGCATGTAATCGGCATAGCCACGAAAGGAGGCATTTTCCCAGGCGGTACTGACGGAGGCTATCGTTGTATGCCGCAGTCCTCCAAGTCCCTTCAAATGGATGTAGCCAATATTTTCCCGGCTTAAACTATTGCGCAGATCATCTTTATTATACTGCGGGCTATGCCTGGACGCCGCAATGGTTCGGACGTCGGCAACTGTTTCAATTTTATAGAATTGAAGGATCTGAATAAATTTTTCAATGGGCCGATTTGAATGACCAATGGTACAGACGATGCTCATGATTATACACTATGACAGATTACAATCGTTCTCTCGCCGTCAATCATTTAGATTTAATGCGATGTCTTTTCCAAAAAAAATACAGTTGTCCATGGCTTGGTTGTCCGGGTTCCATTTTTCCCTTATCCCATCATTCAATAGTCGAAATCCGCTCTCTTCAAGTTTATCCGATATGATTTTGATGCTCTCGCCGCTCCATCCGTAACAACCGAATGCCGCCGCCTTCTTGTTCATAAACTTTAATCCCTTCATCTCTTCCAGGATAGCGGCTACAGCGGAAAGAATGCCCTTGTTGATAGTCGGAGAGCCAATCAGCACCGCTTTGGATTTGAATATTTCTGTAATCAGGTCATTTTTATCCGACCTGGCGATATTGAATAATTTTACGTTAACCGCTTGATCCTCTTGGGTGATCCCTTGGGCAATGGCCTCGGCCATTCGACGTGTTCCATCCCACATGCTGTCATAGGCTATCGTAATTTGATTTTCGGCATAGTTTCCGGCCCATTGCAGATATTTTTCAGCAATCTGCAGCGGGTTTTTTCTCCAGATAACCCCGTGACTCGGGCAGATCATGTCCACAGCAACCTTTAAGGCCAAAACTTCTTTTATTTTTTTATCGACAAGAGAGCTGAACGGCGTCAGGATGTTGGCATAGTATTTAATGGCTTCCTGAAACAGTTCCGCCTGATCAACCAAATCATTGTACATCAGCTCCGATGCGATGTGCTGTCCGAAAGCGTCATTGCTGAAGAGAATATTATCTTTCGTCAGGTAAGACATCATGCTGTCCGGCCAATGCAGCATTTGGGCTTCAATAAAAATCAGATCCTTCGATCCGAGGCTGAGTTTGTCCCCGGTCTTGACAACCTGAAAATTCCAATCCTGATGGTAGTGACCTTTCAGTGAATTCACGCCATTTTTTGTGCAGTATATCGGGACGTCGGGAATATGGCTCATGAGTTCAGGCAGCGCGCCGCTGTGATCGGATTCCGCATGATTGGCGATCACAATATCTATCTTGTCCAGGGAGATTTTCTTTTCCAAATTTTGCACGAATTCTTTAGAAAACTTTCCCCATACCGTGTCAATCAAGGCTGTCTTCTCGTCCTGTACCAGATAGGAATTATAACTTGAACCGCGATGGGTTGAATATTCTTCGCCATGAAACTTGCGCAATTCCCAGTCAATCTTGCCGACCCATGTAATATTTTCTTTTATTTTGAAACTCATTTTATCCTCCCGTTCAGTTTAGATATATTATCCGAAAATCACTTCATAAAAAGGTTCTTCCATGATAGTTGATCATCACCAGCAACATTTTATAGCGCGTTATAGCTTTGAGCGCGTGCGGTTTGTTGGCCGGCATAATAATCATTTCTCCTTTTGTCTGAGTTGTTTTGATTTTTTTTATTGCACCATGCCGCTTTTCTTATCTTTTCGCTCTGCGTTGGATAACGAAAATTGTCGTTTGTTTTCGTACTGCTTTTTTATGCAACCATGTTGTAGGCTGCCGGATCAAGCGGTGATCCCGCTGTAAAGACACGCGCGGCCAATTCCCTGTCCAACATCAAAATACCCTCTTTGGAGTTTTCTACCATGGCCAGTTCGCGGGAAACTTTTTCCGTATTTTTTTCTTCTTCGATCTGTTCCTTTAAAAACCAGGAAAGAAGAGGTTCGGAAGTGTAGTCGTTTTCTTCACGGGATATTTTCGTTATATCCTTAATTTTACCCGTGATGAACTTTTCGTGTTCATAGGCCTCCAGCCAGGGTTCGAGTGGTTTCTTCCATGATGTTTTAATCTGCTTCAAATCCAAAAGCGTTACCACGCCGCCTCTATCCAGGATGTGATCATAGAATTTCATGGCATGAATCATTTCCTCATGCGCCTGACAACGCATCCAGTGCGCCATGCCGTCCAGATTCTGCGCATGAAAATAAGCGGCCATGGATAAATAGATGTAGAATGATTCCATTTCATGCTTGATCTGTTCATTCATTGCGTTTCTTGTTTTTTCGCCAATCATTTCGTCCACCTTCCTTTCTTGACTTAAATGAAATTATTTAAATTTATGTAGTTTTGACCCTGTCATTTATATCGATAATATTCTGCCAATATTATTTATGCTGTTTCTTCTACATTTTGTTCATTGTATTCCGGAGGTGATTGCAAAAGACCGGCTATGTGTGTTTTGTGTTCAATAGCAGGGATATCATTTTTCAGAAAATGGCCTACGAATTTATTTATACGAGACTGCAATTGTTGCCATTCTTGATCCTTAGCATCTTGATTCATAAAAGCCCTCCTTTAAATGATATTAATGGGCCAGTTTTGCGGCAATTTGAGCAACATGTTTGCCTTGGTATCTTGCCGCCTGCAGTTCATTTTCGCTGGGCATTCTTTCACCTTTACCGCCTACAATAGTTGAAGCGCCGTAAGGAGATGAACCGGTGATTTCATCAATACGCATTTGCCCTTCAAAAGCATAAGGCAAGCCTACAATGATCATTCCGTGATGAAGGAGTGTATTATGGAAGCTGAGAATTGTTGATTCCTGGCCGCCATGCTGTGTTGCCGAACTGGTAAAGACACTTCCTGCTTTTCCGGCAAGAAGTCCTTTGGCCCAAATCCCTCCTGTGGAATCGAGAAACTGCCGCATCTGACCGCACATATTACCGAAACGCGTCGGTGTGCCGAATATAATTGCATCAGCAGAAACGAGATCATCCGTGGTACAAACATTGATGTGAGCGGTTTTCTTTTGAAAATCTAAAGCTCCCATTTTCATCAAAATGTCGTCGGACAAAGTCTCCGGCACTCGATACATTTTCACTTCAGCGCCTTTAACCTGTTTTACGCCTTCCGCTACGGCTTCAGCCATTTTGTATATATGACCATACATTGAGTAATAAACTATTAGAACTTTCATGTTTTTGTTCTCCTTTTCTTTTTTATAATCCTTTATTTTAATTACACGGCGATTATTCTTAATGTTATTCTTCCTTGTAGATTTATTTATCGACTACAAATTAATGTAGGGGGTGAATGAAAACAATACTGATTAATTGTAAGGGGAATAGTAGGTAATGCCTACCACTGTTCAAAAATGAAAAGATTTAATTACCACGGTAATATTAAATTCACTGTGGTAGTTTGTCGTATGATAAAAAGCTTCACTTGCCACTATAGTGGTTACTCAGCAGTTTAGCTATTATAAAGTAATTTCGGAAAATGTTTCAAAAAAGCAATATGGCCTCATTTGTTATTTCTATACGGTCATCCACCCTTATTTCACCACCAACCAATACTTTTGCGAAGATTCCCTCTCGAGGCATGACACAATCACCGACTGTATAAAAAATATTACATCGATTATGGCAAACCTTGCCGATTTGAGAAACTTCCAATAAAACTTTCTTGCCGACTTTCAACTTTGTGCCAATGGGAAGAGACGGGAGATCAATGCCTTCGATCGTGAGATTTTCCGCGAAGTCTCCATATTGGACATTCAGCCCTTTAGCTCTGATTTTTTCTATACTTTCTTTGGCCAGGAGACTAACCTGTCGGATGATATCGGCTTGGGCGTGGGCATCATTTTCGAGACCCAGGTTTTCCAGAAACAGACCGCAGTCGATATTGCTCTTTTTTTCACCCTTTTTCTGAGAAATATTGACGGCCAAAACTTTCCCGCATATTTTTTTCATTTTAAATCACCTGTAATGAGACCCAAGCTTCAGAAACAGAGTGCACTGAAGCTTGCAGGTCGTAATGAGGCTAAAACTTCAAAAGTAAATACCCTAAAGGTTACTATAGGCGCATTGAAGTTTTCTAGCCGAATTATCCCACATGCGAAGCTAAGTAGGGTATTTATATTAAGCGCTCTTCTCCCTAATAAACATATCCGAAATTTCCCCTTACATACCTCAAGAGCGTTACATTGCATTTTGGGGTAAGTTACATCATTCCTATAATGAAAACAACCGCCACTTTTATAAATTAAATTTATCTTCTGTACTCGCTTAAAATCCTGTCAAAGTGATACTATTCAAATAACTCATTCTACGTGCGCTTTAATTAGATCAGTCAGCAGAGTTTCACCCTGAGGCCAGGGACCGTGTCCTGAATCCAGATTGATATGACCTACAGCCCCGGCATTGAAAAAACGGCTGTTCCAATACCCGGCCAACTCTCGCGCAGAATCCAATGTCATATAATGATCGTTTTCACTGCCAACTAAAATAGAAGGGAACGGAATTACCTCATGCGCGGCAAAACGGCGCATTGTGTCCGGTATGTAGAGAATCTTTGCCGGATCATGGAAGTACGCCGTTGCTTTGACGATAGCCCGCGCGCGTGCTTCGGGATTTGTAGATTTGAATATGCCCGAACCGACAAAGATACCGTCACAAACAAACTGCATCAGAAGGGCGGCATCCGCCGGTGCGGGAAATAGGGGACATTCCCTGTTCTCAGCAAAAGATGAAAGGGGTTGGGGATTAACGCCCAGGCAATGCAGGATGTCCTGGTTTCCGTCAACAAAGCCGCAAGACGTTTCAGAAACAACAAATAATCATTCTGATCTGTAAAGATTTTCTGGCGGTCAATTCCCCTGCAGATCACATGATGCAGGGCTCCGGATGTGTCGATGCGCGATTGTCTTGGCATGTTCATTTCATAACATTCGATTCAAAACATGTCAATTGATATTTTGAAGTCCCCTATATTTCTCATTCGGACGGTCTCTCGCGATTCCGCCCTTGCCTTCGGCTAATACTTTTGTTAATGTCCAACTACTTTTAACATTAACAGGATTCACGTATAGGGGACTTACACCCCATAAGTTCACGCCCATGCCGGGCGTACACAAAAGCAATACAGCCGATCGCTTACGCTCCGGCTGATTTTTTCGTTGGGCATCAATATCATTGACAAACCTTATCGATCATGATATCGTAGCACATATTATATCGATGGAGGTATTAGCATGCAAACGGTAACCGTATCACCAAAATATCAAGTTGTTATACCAAAGACTGTCAGAGAGGCATTGAAGCTTCATCCGGGCCAAAAAATGCAAATTGTTGAATATGCTGGTCGCATTGAACTTATACCGGAACGCGACATTAAAGAGCTCCGTGGATTTCTCAAAGGCATCAACACGGAATTCAAGCGCGAGGAAGATAGATTATGAATATTGTGGATTCTTCAGGCTGGCTTGCTTATTTTGCTGATGAAATAAATGCAAAGCATTTTATGGCACCATTGAGTAATCCAACCATGCTTGTAGTTCCTGCAATAACCATATACGAAGTATTTAAAGTCATTCTGCGGGAATCCAGTGAGAATGAGGCATTGCAGGCTGTTGTTGCCATGCAAAAAGGTGAAGTCATAGATTTAAATATATCACTGGCACTAGCCGCAGCAAGACTGAGTCTGGAACATCGGCTTCCAATGGCAGACAGTATTATTCTTGCAACGGCCCAAGAATTCAAAGCGACTATATGGACTCAAGATGTGGACTTTAAAAATATAAGTAAAATCAAATATTTTCCAAAGAAATAAAAGCACGATCGGGTAGCCGGGGGTTTTTCTCCCCCAGCCCCCACACCACCCGGCGTGCGGAGTAAATAGGGGGACATCCCCGTGATTTGGAAGGTCCACCCCTGTGCATTCCGCATCGAACCTTAATGAAC
>WOYI011041770.1_pt1 | contig 32187 bp, 25 predicted proteins | sample 6423411 | NCBI WGS metagenome assembly WOYI01 (sample SAMN13441803, study PRJNA592873) | oil field metagenome | biome: oil field; feature: oil-well bore; material: oil-contaminated soil; isolation source: oil-contaminated soil from oil-well borehole | place: Germany: Wietze | collected 2016-10-18 ...
GCTGTTGTAATTATGAAAACTCAATTGTCATTTACACAAAATAATGTACAGTGCCCGGCAAAAAAACACGGGAGACTTTGCAGCTATTTATTTCTGTGTCAGCGCTTTAATGAGATCAACTTCTTCCTGTTTGTAGGGTGTGCCGTCTTTGCGGAAGACTTCATGGAACCAGAGTTCAGGGTCAGAGCCGTCGGGAATGGGTTCGTTCCAGGCGTATTTGGTGTTGGATTTTCCTTCCACCAGCCCCCAGTTAATAGCGCCTATCCCTTGTGCTTTTAAGATGGGCATGATGTTGCTGAACAAGCTGTTATTCCTGCGGGCCATGTATTCCGTACAGATCATGGGCCTGTTGTGTTTTTTCAGGGTGTCAATTGCCTGCTGGTGATTGATTTCATCGCTGTAATTGTGGTAGGTGATGATGTCTGAATTTTCCAGTTGAAATTTGTTGAGGTCCGTCAATCCGTTGTGCCAGACACCGGAAGATACCGGCTGGGATGGATTCACTTGTCTTGCCCACTTGAATACATTTTGTAACAGGGGTAAAGATTTGTTTTCGTACCCTGAGTTGCCGGGCTCGTTGTACAGATCCCATAAGACGATCCTTTTATCCTTCTTAAATGTCTTAAGAATGTCTTTTACGTAGGCCTCAAGTACCGGCATGAGGTCAGGTGAAGTAAAAAACAGGTCTCCGGGGTCTCTGACCCATCCCGAATTATGAACCCCGGGTTTTGGATCAGGTTGTTTTCCGGCACTGTAGGTGGGATTCCAACAATCGTCAAAAAACACAAAAATGGTTGCTATGTTGTGGGTATTGGCAATCGACAGGTATTCATTCATCCGGTTTTTGAATCCTGATTTGTCTACTTCCCAGGCCACATGATGCAAGTATACCCTCATGCAATTGAACCCGATACCTTCAGCCCAACCCAATTCCCGGTCAATAGTTTCGGGATCAAAGGTTTCTTCCTGCCAGAATTCCAGTTGATTGATGGCTGTGCTTGGATTAAAATTGGCGCCTCGCAACCAGGGTTGGTCCTTGGCCCAGGCCTGTGCCTTTTTTTCGGACCATCTTTCATGTTTGCCGAGTGATCCTTGTTCGTTGCAGGAAAGGAGCAAACATACGGTTAATAGTCCGGCGAAAAAATTCCTGCTTATTTTCAAGTTGTTTATCATAATACCGTTTATTTTGCTAAGAATTGTATGACTCTCAGTTCGGCATTTTCCCGCAGATCGTAATAATAGAAAGGTATGTCAAAACTGTGATATACTCCCGGACCCATGGAGCCGGAAATCTGATACATGGCGTTTTCGTCCACGCTGCTACATTCGATGACCCCTTTGGCCAAATTGATGCGGGCATCGGCAAAACGGGGAGTCATTCCAAAATTTCCCTGATCATCAACGGGCATATACGAGCCGAGACTTTCCTCTGCTGTAGCAGGTGTTTCGTCTTTTTTCCAGTTTATGGGATTAATGACCAGCCCTACGTCATTTGCCATTACAATGTTTGCCCCGGGAGCTAAGGAAGGAGATTGTGTATTGTATGAAATGATGACCCCGGTGTCTTCAGCCCCCTCGGCAAATTTCAGGTGTTGACAGGAATCCATAAACTCGGCAGTTACCGGGTATCCGATCACATAAGCACACACCATGCATGCGTAAACATCGGGATGATGGGGCATGTATTTCTTAAGCAGGATCAACAATACATGGGAACCTTGTGAGTGTCCCACCAGGATGAAGGGTTTCCCCTTATTGTAATTATCAATGTAATGATCAAAAGCGGCAATAACATCTTTAGCCGGGATGCTGTCAATAACCGCCCAACATTTATCTGCAGGCAGGGTCAAGGTATAGGCGGCATCGGCTTGCCTGTAATAGGGGGCGTAGATGTTCCCTGCCGTTTCAAAAGCTGTTGCCTGCCTGTCGAACGCACTCTGGGAACCTATTAGCATCATTGGGTGATCGATGGCACAAAAGTTGGGTTCGGCTGGATCTTTCTTATACCAGGCAGTGGGATACACATAGAAAATATCTACATTTTTTTGGCCATTTACAGGGAGAGACAACCAGTTTTCTGATTGTGAGTAATCAGTGGCCGGGTTCTGGTCTGTAATGTCTGATGTTTCACACGAATAAAGTGATAGACAGGCGGATGTAGCTAAAAATAAGCTTGTTAAATAAAAGCGGAACATGGTTAATGTTTAAGTATTTCAATCAGTTCTCTATTGATATAAAGTGTTTCTCTGCCTACTTTTTGTGATTCCAGAATTCCTGTTTTTTCCAGTTCCTTTAAATATCTGGAGGCGGCTTTTCTCTCAACACCCAATCTGTTTACTACAAAATCAATTTTCGAGTATGGTTGCTCAAAGAGGAGTTCTACAAGCTCTTTTCTGTAAATCTTAGGTGATTCATTTTTAACTTTTATGATTGTTTTGTCTAAAAGATCTTTAATGTTGATTATTCTGGAAGTCGTGTCTTGCGATGTTTTTTCAATTGCTTTTAGCATAAACATGATCCAGTTTTCCCACATCCCATCATGATTTGTCCTGTTTAACAAACGATAATATTCTGATTTGTTTTCAATTATGTAAGAGCTTAAATATAAGATCGGTATATCAAGCAATCCGTTAAGTATCAAGTAAAGAATATTTAAAATTCTACCGGTCCTACCGTTCCCGTCATAAAATGGGTGAATACTTTCAAATTGAAAATGTAAAATGGCGAGGTTAATTAATGGGGATAATTCATTATCCGTTTGATTGTAATGATTTATAAAATTCGTTAATAAATCTTGGATATCAGATTTATCCTGTGGTGGAGTATAGACAATTTTCCCGGTTCTGTCATTCTTTAACACTGTGACGGGTGTGCTCCTAATTCCTGCGGTATTATTAACTAATTCCTGTTGGATACTTATGATATCATTTACTTTGATAAATCCTTGCTTTTTTGCGATTTCATAACCATAAAAAATGGCCTTTCTATAATTGACAACTTCTTTAGTTTCGGGTGATATCTTTGACTTGTTAAAAGTTAGTGCTTTATAAAGCTCGTCCTGAGTTGTAATAATATTTTCAATTTCAGAACTGACTTTCGCTTCTTGAAGTACAATCGCATTTATCAACATAGACTGATTGGGTATAGTCTTAGCAATTCCTTTCAGTTCAGCTAATACCGCAGTTGATTTGTTGGTTTGTCGTAAAATCTCAATAGTTTCCACTTTTTCTCTTGGTGGTGGAAGATAATCAAGTGTAGAATGTGGTGTGTTTTGTCCCATATCTTCTCAATTTGTCCCAAAAATACAAAAATTGGTACAAATAACACTATTTAAAATGATTCTTTTTGTAATTCTTAAGCATTTTTCCGATCTACTGCTTGTCGTTCTATTACGTTTTTCCTGGGAAGTATGGCGTGTATTAGGGCGTTGTTGTAGTTGTATTCGGAAATTGCAACCCAATCACCGACAGCCGGGAAATCAGCCCGGCTGTCAGCGGTGAATCTCAGGTTGCCAATTATTTCGCTATCGTATTCATTGTCTGCTGTTTTTACGAGGTACCTTTCCTTGTGTTCGGAAATAACACGTCCTACGGCAAACAGATCAAGCTGTTTCTCCTTTCTGTAGTTATCCAATGCGGGATAGTATCCCAGATCTTCAAGTGTCATTTTTTTTACCGATATAAAAGGCATAACCGTAGTATTTGTTGTATTGCCTGTACAATTGTTCTTCATGCCTTTGGTAGGCAATCAATTCTTCTGCAAATTTATTTCCGGCGTGTTCTCTGAGGAAGCTTTCCTGAATCAATCCTTGTGGATCATAAAAATGTTCCGTCCAGCAATGATCCGGCAGAATGAAAGTTGCTACGGGAATGTACCCTGATTTCTGCAATTGAGTCACCTTGTTAGCAACAGTGTCAATGCCGGGGTAAGCGTCCATCCAAAACTTTTCAATTTCTTCTGGTCGTTCTTCGGTGAACCAGGATGCTTCTGATACGGCTATAAACCCATTCTTTTTTAAGAATTTACGCCATTCAAGGAGACCTTTTTCAAAGCCGATGTTGTAGATGGCACCTTCGCACCAGATCAGATCCAGTTCTTCGTCATTAAAAGGCAGGTTGTCCATTGAACCGACAATGCATTGCACTCTTTTTTGAAGATTTAATCCTTTCGCATTGTCATTAAACAGATTAACAAAGGTGGGAAAAAGGTCTACGCCTGTTATCTTTCCCCCAGTATGACCGGCTAAAACCATTGTTTGTCCTCCCGTTCCGCATCCGATATCGGCAATATGCGAATTTGCAGATAAATTATCTATGAAGTTTAATGCTTTACAGGTTACTTCAGGACTGCCCGGGCCCTGACGTTTTGTTTTTGAAAAGTATTCAACAATAAGATGCACGTCAAATTCGTGAATTGAATGATTCTCAATCATTATGTTTAATTTTTGTGGCTGATATGATACCATAAAGTTCTCATAATCAGACCAGTGTAAATAATATAAATGTAAAAATAACTCTGACAGGAAATTGTCTGAGTTTCATATGGGATAATCAAAGTCTTTTAGGACTTTGATTATTTACTTCACCGAATCCGAATAAATTTTGAGCATCCAAAAATTTTACATTACAAATATACGTCAAATTGTAATATCAAAGCATTTGAAATGAAATATGCGAAAGATCGCTAATTTATGAGAAAAGAAGTAACTTGCTTCCAAAAGCGAGTCATAATATGAAACTGAATAAAATTTTGATATTCATCCTTAGCGGAATTTTCTCTTTGATAGTAGCCGGAAGTTGCGATAACCAGGGCAATGGCACCAAGCCGCCTCCTACGGTTATACCTCCGGAGTTAGACATAGAATCTGTGGTTTATCTTTCAAAACCGGACGGCTCGGCAAAATTCGAATTGCAGGAGGGGCTTCTAAAAAAAGTCGCCAATCCCTATTTGCCAACCATTCAGGTGGATACGAATCAGAAATACCAGCAGATAGACGGTTTTGGGTTCAGCCTGACGGGAGGGAGTGCCAAGTTGCTGTGGTCCATGAGCAGTGATGCCAGGGCTGAAATTCTTGAACAACTGTTTGGTGTAGGAGAGAATGGGATAGGAACAAGTTATTTGAGGATTAGCATAGGCTCATCGGATCTGGATGAGTATACTTTTTCCTACAACAGTACCTCGGGCGATGTGGATATGAATGATTTTGATCTGGGTTACGACCGCAGGTACCTGATTCCTGTTCTCAAGAGCATATTGAACATCAATCCCGACATCCGGTTGATGGCATCCCCGTGGTCTGCCCCGGTATGGATGAAAACCAATAATGCAACGGTAGGGGGGCGTTTAAAAACGGAGTACTACCGGGCCTATGCGCTTTATTTTGTGAAGTACGTTCAGCAAATGAAAGCCGAGGGGATTGTCATAGATGCTGTCACGATCCAGAATGAACCGCTTCACGGCGGGAACAATCCCAGTATGGAAATGAGTCCCGTCGAGCAGTTGACCTTTGTTAAGGATTACCTGGGGCCTGCTTTTGAGACCAACCATATTGAAACGAAAATTGTGATCTATGATCATAATTGCGACCGCCCGGATTATCCCCTGACCGTACTGGCCAATGAGGAAGCAAAAAGTTACATAGACGGTACGGCGTTTCATCTTTATGGCGGCAATATCAGTTCCATGTCTACAATCCATGATGCGCACCCTGATAAATCACTGTATTTTACCGAGCAATGGATAGGGGCGCCCGGTAATTTTGCTGAGGATGTAAAATGGCACATTCGTGAGGTCGTTATTGGTTCCATGCGCAACTGGAGCAGGATTGCTTTGGAATGGAACCTTGCCTCAGATCCCAACACCGGTATACACACTCCCGGAGGTTGCACCACCTGTCTGGGGGCCATAACCATAGACGGCAATAAGGTTACTCTTAACCCGGCCTGGTACATCATTGCTCATGCCTCCAAATATGTACGTCCCGGCTCTGTTCGCGTAGAGTCCGCCTATTCGGGCAATCCGGACGATCTGCCCAACGTAGCCTTCCTAACCCCTGACAACGGGGTTGTGTTGCTGATCCTGAATAACATAGACAGGAAACAAACGTTTAATATTGATATTCACGGCACCTCTTTCAGCACCGAACTCGGGGCCGGAGAAGTGGCTACGATTGGGGTGCGTTGCACACATTGTTCGTCTGGTTGATAATCAATCAGTTACGAAAATCAACCCCCCGGGGGTCGATTTTCGCAACTCCCTCATACTGAGGCAAACGAACAATGTGTGCAACGCACGTAAGTGCGTCTTAATAAAAATGAAATAAAATGAAAAAAATTGTATTTGCTGTTTTAGCGCTGTTCTTATTGTGGCAGGCTGCCCCGGCTCAGGATAAAAATTTTGACAAAGAAAAGCTGGATGCTTATTTTGATGCTATTGAAGCCGCCGACCGCTTTTGGGGCTCGGTAGCACTGTCCCTGAGCGGAGAGGTGATCTACAGGCGGTCGGTGGGATACTCGGACTATGAGAACGGGAAGAATGCCCGCGAAGGCTCCAAATACCGCATCGGCTCCATCTCCAAAACTTTCACCTCGGTCCTTGTCATGAAAGCCTTCGAACAAGGGAAGCTGGCACTGGGCCAGACGATCGATGCATTTTTTCCTTCCGTGCCAAACGCCGGGAAGATCACCATCCGGCACCTGTTATCCCACCGGAGCGGCATTCACAACTTCACCGATGATCCCGATTACCTGACATGGAATGCCGAGCCGAGGACCGAGTCGCAGATGGTGGCGCTGATTGCCGAACGCGGGAGTGATTTTGAACCCGGCAGCGGCGTTCGTTACAGCAATTCCAATTTTGTCCTGCTGACCTTTATTCTGGAGAAAGTCTTTGCAGCTCCCTATGCAGAACTTTTGCGTCAATATATTTGCGAGCCGTTGGGACTGGACAATACGTATATGGGAGGTCTTATTGATCCCGGGAAAAACGAATGCCAATCTTACCGCTATCTGGGCGGTTGGACATTAATGACCCAGACTCATCCGTCAATTCCCATGGGAGCCGGAAGTGTTGTTTCCACCCCGGAAGATCTGAATGCATTTGCCCATGCCCTGTTTTCAGGCCGGTTGGTTAAGCCTGAAAGCCTGGAAATGATGAAGACCATAGAGGACGGCTTTGGCATGGGATTGTTCATAACCCCGTTTTACGACAAAAGAGGTTACGGACACACGGGCGGAATAGACGGATTTGGGGCGGTCTTTACCTATTTCCCCGATGACAACCTTGCATACTCTTTAACATCTAACGCAGCCAATTTTAATAAAAACGATGTTTCCATAGCCGTACTGAGTGCCTTCTACGGGAAGTCTTACGAAATCCCTGAATTTGTTACCTATCCTGTGGATCCTGCAGATCTGGACCAATATACCGGTACCTATTCATCCTACGACGTTCCTTTGAAGATCACCATTTCCCGGGTCAACAATTCATTGATAGCCCTGGCCACCGATCAAAGTGCATTCCCCCTGGAACCGTTTGATAAAGACAAGTTTCAATACGAAGTGGAAGGTGTGGTTCTGGAATTTGACCCCTCCGAAAAAGCCATGATTCTGAAGCAGCGCGGTGCCGAGTTGGAGTTTTTTAAGGATTGAATGAAAAAGGGTGCGTTGCACACATGATTCGTTTGATTGAGAATCAATCAGTTACTAAAATCGACCCCCCGGGGGTCGATTTTAGTAACTCCCTCATACTGAGGCAAACGAACGATGTGTGCAACGCACCCTTTTTTCCTATCTTTGCAACCTATGGAACAAAGGGACTATATTTTAAGGGAAATTGAGAAACTGGGCATGTTGCTGAGGGCTATAGTGACCAGGGTTTTCGGGGGGAATGCAAACAATGCCGTCCCGGAAGAAAAACAAGATGAAGTGACATCAGCGCTGATGGAAAATGCAGGTTTTGACTTGAAAGCATTTATCCGAATGGATGATGCCCTGGCGATCAAATACCTCCAGGATAGGAGGGATTTCAACATTCCGAACCTGGAGGATCTGGCCCTGATTCTCGAAAAGTTGGGAGCCGCAGAGCCCAAAGCCACAGAACCGGGAGCAGCAGATCCGTTGGCTTCAGAACCGCTGCCGCCGCTTCCGTTGAATGCAGAACCGGGGATAGCAGATCCGGCAGTCCCGCAACCAAAAGAATCCCGCTCCGATTATCTGAAAAAAGCCCTTCTGATCCTGGAGCATTGCCGCGAAACTGACCGTACGTATTCCTTTGAGCGGGAAAGCCGCATAGGGGCTTTGAAAACGGCACTGGAGGAACCGGATGTGGTTATTTAAATAATTGCCGAGGGGGAAGCAAAGACGGAAAATCCGTGTATAGAGTATCGCGAGGCCCTGGAAGAAGCCCTCTGTTTCGGGTGGATTGACAGTACCCTCAGGAAAGTGGACGAGGATCGTTACCTCAGAAAATTCACTCCAAGGAGAAAAAACTCCAAATGGTCGCAGGTCAACATCAAGATCGCACAGTCCCTGATCGAAGAAGGAAAAATGACGCGCGTGGGACTCGGCAAATGGGAAAACCGCAAACCGCTCAAAGAGCTGCCCGGGAAAGATTTACCGCTGCCCGATTTCATCCGGGAAGCTTTTGCAAGGAACGAACCGGCTTTGGAAAATTTTAAAAATCTTGCACCCAGTTACAGGCGGCAGTACATCCTTTGGATTACCAGTGCCAAAACCCCGGAAACAGTGCAGAAACGGATAGGCGAATCCATCGGCCTTTTAAAGGAAAAGCAAAAATTGGGGATGCGCTAAACTTTCACCGTGCGCTAATCTTTTACCATATTCTTAAAGGCCCATCCGAAGATCAGGTAAGCGGTATTTCCGCCAATCGTACCTTCGTTTTGTCCCCAAAGGAAGGGCCAGTCATCGTAGTTCTCAAAGTGGTCGGGCTGTCTGAACAATATGCCGGGAGCCACATTCCCCGGAATAAAGGAGAAATCGGCCCTGTTGTTGCCGTAGAAAACCGCTTTTGGACGGGTTGCTCCCACGGTAGCCACCAGCGAATAATTGTGATAGGGATGGCAGCCAAACAACCAGTTGGTGACCTTAAAGGCATGACTTTCGTCAATGATGTCGGGGTAATACCGGTTGGCAAAGCAAATGGTAGTTCCAAAACTCACCACGCCTCCGCTACCTGCCCAGTTCCCCAGACCGATGGGTGCTCCGTAGGGATTATCCTTTTCAAGCTGCTCAATATATTCTTTATACTGCATAACATATGGACGGAGCTTTTCTTTGTAAGATGCGTCCATGTGGGGAATGGCATGCAGTGCCGTCAGGATATTGCTGCTCACATGCCGGTCAAGAGCCGGCCACAGCTGTTCATTAAAATGATCCAGATACGTTTGTTCTCCCGTGGAGATGTAAAGTTGCAGGTTGGTGGCAAAATTGCCGGAACCGAATCCCCGGCCCCGTCGCTGCTGCGGCATGGCGGCCATTAGCTCCGTTGCCTCTTTCAGCAGTCGTTTTGACTGTTGCAGCGCCCTTTCCGAAAGGTCGTCGTTGTATCCTTTCAGGGCGCGGCTTGCCGAGGCAAACATGGTTGCGGCCATCTGGTCCAGGAAGGGATTGCGGCTGGTAAATGCCCACATGTCGTCCTTCACTCCGCTGGACCGCCCGTCGGCCGCCACTTCATACGGGCCGAGTTCGGGGTTGTAGGGAAGGCCATCCGTGATGGAGGCGGCATCGCCCAGGTGGTGGTAATTGTCCAGCACCGAGTTGGAAAGCGTTTGCGCCATATGACCGATGATCTCTGCCTGCGCTACCAGCTGCATCGTCCCGTGCTCAATAAACTGCAATATGTCGGGGGTTCCGTCCGGGCGGTGAAGGTCCACGTAACGTTGGTCCTGATCCACAAACGTCTGATCACGCAAGGGCTTGAAATACTCCCAGGTCTGGACAAAGTTTTGCACCACGCCGATGTTCGACCCCGTCTCAATATCAAAATCTCCGGCGTCGAAGAAACCGCCTACGTTCAATCCCGGGATCGTTTCCAGTGCCTTATAAGGGGTGTCGGTTGTGGGGCCTTGCCCGTGAAGGTCAAAATGATCTGTGTTGGGGGGTGCCTGAAGGTACCCCTCTTTGAAAGGTTCCCCGTGCCATACCCTGTATGCCTCGTTCACATACATGTGGTTCATATGTATTGGGATCCAGATGTCGCTGGTGGCATCGGTGATCTTGTCGTATACGTTATCTTCTATAATAAAATTGTTCGTTTTGCAGTCCCCGTATTGGATGTAGTATATGCCGGGTTCGCTTACCGGGGTAAAATCGAATTTCACGTAATGGTATTTGTAATAGTCGCCCCAGGGTTCAATTTTGTCGCTGAATACTTTGGTCTCATTACCGTCGTTCTCTATTTTATAAATGGAGGCTGATTTCAGCGGTTTATCTTTTTTGTCCAGTTCAATGACAGATACTTTTTCTTGTCCGGGCAGGTAGCCCACCTGGGAGAAACCAATATTGGGTTCCCGGATCCATCCTTCAACGGCATTCGGTTCCACGGTCCAGGTCAGCACCTTGCCCGTTTTTCCTGCCGGCAGCAGGCTGCGGACGACAAACCATCCGTTCTGAGCCAGCACCCTGCCGTCAAAGAGCATTAACTCGGCATTTTTGGAGGTTATCTTCACCATCCGCTCGGGCGTATCGGGTGCCAGAAGCATGGTATACCCGGTCTCCATCGGAAGCGGGTCTATGAATCGGCCCGTGCCCCTGTCGTCCGAGGTCACGTAGCCCTTGAATTGTTTTAGTTTCTCGGTGTTCGGCCGGGTAATGGTGTTTCCAACCACGTAGCGCGGGAACCGGTTAGGACGCCCGTCCATCAGGTAGGCCTTTCCCCAGTACTGCGACGGCAGGAACTCCAGGTTGAATCCCGCACTTCCTTCCAGTGCCTCGGGGAGTGGCTTATCCAGGTAAACGGAAACTTCCACCCCTTTGCCTTTTGCCGAGACAACCACACGCGATTCAAAATCGTAGTCTTCGTAACGCAATATTGATTCGATGGACTGTTCTGCCGGGTTGACCGTCCGGGTGGGTATTACTGGCACCAGGTCCCATTGCTCCGGTGTATTGGAGAGTCTCACGGCACCGCCCTGCGCCGTCCGGACGCCATGGTGAATGATCTCTATGCCGGCGGTTTTTTCGTCGTTAAACCCCCCGGTAAAAAGGTTGCTGTACACCAGTACGTTAACGCCCTGCGTCTGGAAATATTCCAGATCGTTCAGGATCAGGTTCTGGCCGTTGGCTTGATTGAATGTCGTAAATGACAGTAAGAAAAGAGATAGAAAAGTGTATCGTTTCATCAGGATCAAAATAAATTATGCTGTTTTGATAGCTTTAATTGCTGAAGGTTTAATGCGTTATGATCAAATCTATTATATTTGCGAAAGGGGGGTGCAACGCACCCCAAAAATAATACCATGAAAAAAATCCTATCTTCCTGCGGCTTGCTGTGTAATGAATGCGAATTCTACAGCAACCAATGTGCCGGTTGCTACCGGGTAAAAGGTGCGCCTTTCTGGGCGGCAGAATACACTACAGAGGGTATTTGCCCTTTGTTCAAATGTGCTGTTGTGGACAAAAAGTACAACAGTTGCGGGCATTGTCCCGACCTTCCTTGTGAGTTGTTTATCCGCATGCAGGATCCCAACACCTCGGACGAGCAGCACCGGAAGTCACTCAAAGAAAGGGTGGCCAGGCTTAAAGGACAGGCGAAGGCATGAAAGCATTTTGGTGCACTAAGGTTCCACCTTTTTTATTCTGCCTGCTGCTGGAGCCGCTTACCTGTTGCTCCCGGACAGAAGAGTGGGGGCGGTATTCCCCGCACAAGGCGGGGCGGCTGACGATAGAAGAGTTGCTCTCACGGCCAAAGCTTATGATGTTGAATTACCAAACGCCCGAGGCAAAGGGGATCCATTATGCCGAGGCTTGCAATGAGTTTGGAGCTGTGCGGTTTGCCGTTGCGCTGAAAGATACGGAGTTGCTCGCAAGGCTGGCTCAAAGGTATGCCATCGCCCGGACCGATACCATCCCCAACTCGGCAAATCATGTGGATGTGAACGTTTTCGGCATCCTACCCCTGGAGTTGTACCGGGCGGGTATAGGGGAGGAGTTCCTGGAACAGGGGATGAAGTATGCAAACGGACAGTGGGAGGATCAGTTGCCCGGCGGGCTGACGCGCCAGGTGTGTTACTGGATAGACGATATCTGGATGATCGCCGCACTGCAGGTTCAGGCATACCGTGTTGTGGAAAAGCCGGGGTATTTGCACCGTGCGGCCTGAGTGATTATCGCTTACCTGGAAAAATTACAGCAGCCCAACGGGTTGTTTTATCATGGCACCGAAGGTCCGTTCTTCTGGGGCAGCTCATAGATGAACCCGAGTCCTTCAGGGAAACCTCGGCAAGTATCTGAATGAGGACGGGACTTTGAGGGAAGTATGCGTAGGAACGGGCCAAAGTACAGATATCAACCACTACCTTACCCGGCCGAAAGGTCCGAGATCTGGTTTTCCTCCAACAGGAACTCCCGGGGATGGGATTTTGACATAGTTTCAGGCATACTGGACTTTTCGTACCATGAAGACCACAATATACTGGATATGAGTGTTATGAACAATGTGAATTTCACCCACGCCCAGGTTCTTTTTTCCGGGGTTAATTCTCCGTATGATGAGTTGGAACCGCACAGCTTTTTGACCGTGGCGGATCTTCTTTTGACATTTATTCGGCACAATTCCAAATCTGGAACTAATGCGAAAAAATGTAGGCCCAAATGTGAAAATCAAAGTGGCGGGAGGCGTAAGAACTCTTGATGAATTAATTGCTGTCCAAAAAGCGGGATGTACCCGTTGTGGAGCTACTGCAACAGCAGCCATTATGGAAGAAGCGTTTAAAAAATTCGGGACACCGAGTCCCTTTCTATAAGCTCTGGTGGTAATAAGATCCTGGTTCCCATATCCCGATTCCCTTCCAGGCTTTGAAGCATGATCTTGACGGCCAGGGTACCAATCTCATCTGTGGGCTGGCTAATGCGTGTGATAGGCGGGTTCAGATAATCCAGGTAGGTGTTATTGTCAAAAGATATTACAGAGATGTCGTCTTTTATCTTAAGACCGGATTCATTTATAGCTTTCATGGCACCCAAAAGGATGGTGTTGCTCAGAGTGAAAATGGCAGTGGGTTTCTTTTTGCTGTTCAACAGCAATTTGGTTTCCAGGTAGCCGTTCATGATGGAAAAATCTTCTCCGGAAATAAAAATCTCTGACTCCAGGCCGGCCTCTTTCATAACGTCGCTGTATCCCCTTACCCTTTCTTTGGAGGGCATGGAGTAAGGAGTTCCGCATATACAGGCAATTTTGTAGTGACCCCTGGCCAAAAAATATTCTGTTGCCATCCTGCCTCCCTGGTAATTATTTGTGCTCACGAAAGGCAGTCCGGAGTTTTGGTAATAACGGTCTATAAGGACAATCGGGATTGAGTTTTTATTGATCTCTTCCAGAAAAGAAGGATCCTGTCCGCAGGGTACGGCAATGATCCCGTCCACCTGTCGCGACAACAACGATCTTACCACATCTCTTTCATCATGTTCGTTTTCAAGCGAATCTGCCAGAATAACAGTATAACCGTGTTCTTTGGCCTGATGTATTACTATGTTCGAAATGTTTGAAAAATAGGGGTTGTCAATGTTGAGAATAATCAATCCCAGAGTATTGGTTTTTCGGGTGCGCAAACCTTTAGCTAACAGACTCGGTGTGTAATTACATCTTTTGGCTTCTGCAGAAATTAGTTCTACAGCTTTTTTACTAATGCGGTATTTTTCTGCCTGACCGTTCAACACTCTGGAAATAGTTGATATTGAGTACCCGGTGCGTTTGGATATGGAAACAAGCGATTCTTTTTTCATCTTTTTCCGGTTTTGTTTTGGAATAATGCAAGGTAATATAAATAAATTTCTCTGTAAAATTTTTGTGGTTAAATAATTTTTACCTAAAATTGCACAAACGTTTGCATTAATAACTAAAACATGGAGAAAATAGCCATAATTGGAAGTTCTAATACCGATTTGGTAATTAAAACAGAAAGGATCCCGGAGCCGGGAGAAACAATCCTGGGAGGAGAATTTATGATGACACCCGGGGGAAAAGGAGCCAACCAGGCAGTAGCTGCAGCAAGACTTGGCGGGAAAGTTGCATTCATTACAATGATCGGTGACGATATATTTGGGAAAGAGGCATTGGATCATTATAAAGAGGAATCCATGGATATTTCATGTGTCTTCACAGATCCGGAAACACCTTCCGGAGCAGCAATTATTTGCGTGGATGCCCATGGAGAGAACTGTATTGTGGTATCGCCCGGGGCCAATAATAAAATGACCAGAAAGGACATAGATATGGCTATAGACGTGATTGAATCGTCCGACATAATACTTATGCAACTGGAAACACCTATGGATGTAATTGAATACGTTGCGGATATTGCTTGGGAAAAAGGAAAGAAAGTAGTTCTGAATCCGGCTCCGGCTGTAGAGCTGTCGGCAGACCTTATAAAAAAACTTTATCTGATCACACCAAACAGTACAGAATGTAAGCAAATAACGGGAATTGCCATAAATTCACCGGCCGATGCTTCTACAGCAGCCGATGCGCTTCTGGAAATGGGAGCCGGGAATGTGGTCATAACGTTAGGGTCAAACGGAGCATACGTCAAAAACCATCAGATGGAGGAATTTATTCCGGCAATACTTGTGGAAGCTGTAGATACAACGGCTGCCGGCGATACTTTTAATGGTGCTTTATGCGTTGGTCTTTCGGAAGGAATGAGTTTGTCCGAGGCTGTGCATTTTGCCACAAAGGCAGCGGCCATATCGGTAACCAGAATGGGAGCCCAGGCTTCCATACCATATAGAAGAGAAATCAGTTGAATGGAAAAGGAGAAAAAATGAAAAAAATTAAGATTTATACACTATTTATTGTTTTTTTACTTGCCGCCGGTCAGATCGTGCACGCTCAGAACAGGAATGTTACGGGAACGGTGACTGCCGCCGGTAACGGTTCACCGCTGATAGGAGTCACTGTATACATTCAAGGTACAACGGTCAGTACCGTAACTGATGCTCAGGGCATTTACTCCATAACGGTAGATTCACCGGAGGATGTACTGGTTTTCTCCACCCTGGGGTTTGAAGACGCCCGAGTTATTGTTGGTGATCGCGCAGTCATAGATGTTTTACTGCAGGAAACGGCCCTGGACCTGGAAGAGATGGTGATCATAGGTTACGGCAAAACAACCAAAAAGGAAGTGACGGGATCCATAGCCAGCTTAAAGCCGGAAGATTTTAACCAGGGGACCTTTACCACTGCCGCCGGGCTCCTTCAGGGCAAGGTTGCCGGACTGACAGTAGTCAACGCCTCGGGAGGTGACCCGAACGGGAATTTTGAAATATTACTAAGGGGAACCAACTCCCTTTCTGCGGGTCAGGGCCCCCTGATCATCATTGACGGGGTAGTGGGAGCCGATATCCGGAATATCAATTACCAGGAAGTGGAGTCCATAGACGTTTTGAAAGACGGTTCGGCTGCTGCCATTTACGGGACAAGGGGAACCAACGGGGTAGTGATCATTACTACAAAGAGGGCTCAAGCCGGGACCACCCGTGTAGAATACGATGGGCAGGTTTCCGTCCAAACCGTTCAAAGCCGTGCCATCCCTTTGACTGCCGAGGAATTTACCGGGGTGATCAATCAATACAAACCGGCTGCTTCGGGTTCACTATACGGAGTTGAAACAGACTGGTTCAAAGAGATTACAAGAACTCCCATCAGTCACAAGCATTCGCTGGCAATATCCGGCGGGAGTGAAAAATTTTCACACAGAACTGTGCTTAACATTGAGGACAATCAGGGGATCCAGAAAAGGAACGAATCCCAAAAATTCCTTATTAAGACCAATATCAAACAAAGCGCCCTGCAAGGCTGGCTGGACTTTGATTACAACATTTTCGGATCCAAGAGGAAATATTTTCCGGCCAATTACTCGGCCTTTGAACAAGCTTTTTATCACAATCCCACAGAACCTGTTTACGATCCTGAAAATCAAACATCCGGCGGGTATTACCGCATAGCGGAAATGGCTTATTACAACCCGGTTGCCATGATCAACGAGCAGATCCAGGAACGGGAAGCAGATGATTTTGGTGCATCGGTCAGGGCCACTTTAAACGTGCTGCCTGTGGTAGGTCTGAAATGGGATAATTTTGTGTCCTATAATCAACAGCGCTACCAGTCCAATTCTTACCGTACCCGTTATTATCCCAGTTCAATTGGTCAGGATGGAGTAGCCTCCATAAGAAACGAATATACCAACGACATCCAGTACGAAAGTACATTGAATTACAGCAATACCTTTAATAAACATTCCATTCAGGCAGTCCTGGGTTATGCTTATCAAAGACAAACCGGGGAATACAACTCCATGGGCAACCAAGGTTTTGATACCGACGACTGGCTAACACACAATATTGGTGCCGGAACGTCACTTAAGGAAGGGATGGCTTCTATGTATTCTTACAAGGAATCCAATACGTATATAGCTTTCTTTGGAAGGGTCATGTATAATTACGATGAAAAATACCTGGCCTCGGTATCTTTGCGTCGTGACGGTTCCAGCCGTTTTGGAAAAGACAACAAGTGGGGTTGGTTCCCGGCCGTAAGTCTGGGATGGAGGCTTGACAGGGAAGAATGGTTGCAAGATGTGGAATGGATCAGTGACCTGAAACTCCGCGCCGGTTACGGTGTGACCGGAAACCAGGATTTTTCCAATTACAAGTCCTTGATGCTCATGAAAGTGTCCGGTAAGTTCTTTTACAACAATGAATGGATCAATACGTATGCTCCGGCCAGTAATCCCAATTTCGATCTGGCATGGGAAAAGAAAGCCGAATACAATGTGGGGATAGACTATGGGTTTTTTGATTTCCGATTGAGGGGTTCCATTGATTATTATTACCGTTTGACATCCAACCTGTTGTACACTTATTCCGTTCCTACTCCGCCTTACGTATACGATGAATTGTTTACCAACGTAGGCAAGATCAGCAACCAGGGAATTGAAGTCACCATATCTGCAGATGTTTTTAAGGAAGAGGACCTTTATTGGAACACTTACCTGACTTTTTCCAAAAACATGAACAAGCTGATCGCCTTTACCAATGAAGAGTTCCAAAACGGTTCCTACAATGTGGGATGGATACCCACACCCGTAGGAGCCTATGCCCAGCGCCTGGAAGAAGGCAAGAGCCTGGGTTCTTTTTACGGGCCTGTATGGCTGGGTATTGACGAGAACGGGAATGACATCCTGAAAAACGCCATTGGAGGGATCGTTTCCGAGTCTATGTGGGAAAACCTGGGATGTGCGTACCCGAATTTTCAGCTCAACTGGGGCAATACCTTCAAATACAAAAACTTTGATTTCTCATTTATGTTCCGTGCTTCCATAGGAGGGAAAGTCTTTAACAGGTATGTTGCTGAATACCAGAATATTACAGCACTGGGACTCAAAAACATCATGGCTTCATGGATGGACAACACAGCGTTTACCGGCAATGTGAAATATTCTTCCAAATACCTGGAGGATGCCACATACGTTAAGCTGGACAATGTAACCATCGGATACACCTTTGATCTTAATAACGATTACCTGCAAAAGTTGAGGGTGAATCTGACCGGACAGAATGTCTTCTGTATCACCGGTTACTCCGGGGTAGATCCCGAGGTCAGCCTATCGGGATTGGCGCCCGGCATTGAGAGCCTGAGCTATTATCCCAGGACTACAGTCATTACTTTAGGTGTTAATCTTGTCTTTTAAACAGGAGGAAAATGAATATGAAGATCAAATACTTAACAATCATACTTGGGGCAGCAACTGTAATGGGTTGTACGGACCTGACCGAAAAAGTCTATTCGGAAATTCCTGCCGATGATTTTTTCAAAAACGAAAGAGAACTCATTTCCAACGTAGGGAGGGCTTATACCAAGCTCCAGGCTTACGGCACGGAACAGAGTCTCTGGACTTTAAATTTACAGGTTACAGATGAATGTGCGGTACCGGTAAACGCCAACGGAAGCTGGACCGAAGAACGTTACCAGGAACTGCAATACCACAATTTCAGCCAGTCCAACAAACTGGTCAGAATGGGGTGGGAATTCTGCTTTGACGGGGTAGCTGCCTGCAACGAGATCCTTTATACCACGGCCCAATCGGAAATTGATTTTGAAGGAAAGGACAAAATTTTGGCCGAGGTAAAACTTTTACGGGCGTACTTCTACTTTATGGGAGTGGACGGATGGGGGAACGTTCCCTTCTCCGAAGATTATTCGGATCCATCGTATCCAGAGCAGAAAGACAGGAACTTCATGTTTAGCTGGATAGAAAATGAGATCCTGGAAAATGTTGATAAACTGGAACAAAATCCTTCACCCGAATATTACGGAAGGGTTACCCAGGGTATGGCCTACACCCTTCTGGCCAAGCTTTACATAATGTCACAGGAATGGACCGGAACAGCTCGTTGGGCAGAAGCCGAAGCGGCCTGTAAAAAAGTCATTGATTCAGGGGCTTATATGATAGAGGACAATTATTCGGACAATTTTAAGCCGTACAATGAAAATTCTCGTGAAAATATTTTTACGATCGTATACAATACCATATACACGAAATCGGATCACAATGCGTTCGTGATCTACATGCTTGTTTTGCATCCGTCCAGTTGTGCAACATTCAACATCCCAACCTCACCTTGGGACGGATTTGTCTGCCAGCCGGATTTCTTTGCAAAATATGATCCGGCCGACACAAGACGTTCCGATTCCTGGTTGTACGGGCAACAATACGATGTTACCGGAAAACCCATTGACGGTTTTGTGATCACGCCTCTTTTTGAAGAATCCAAATACAGGGATGGCAGGGATACATACGACGGTGCCAAGCTGATCAAATGGAAGTATCAGACCGACGGCCTTCTGCTGGACGACCAGACGAGCATGGAAAACGATTTTGCCCTTTTCCGTTATGCCGATGTAATCCTTATGTATGCCGAGTCTCTTGTCCGTCAGGGAAGAACGGCAGAAGCCGATGACCTGGAAGAATTGGCGCAGATCAGAACACGGGCAGGTCTGGCGCCTTACCCGGCCGGTGAACTCACTTTGGAAGAATTGTATGACGAACGTGGCCGCGAACTGGCCTGGGAGGGTTGGAGAAGGCAGGATATGATCCGTTTTGGTAAATTCAACGATCCCTGGTGGGCCAAAAAAGCCTCGGCTCAAAACAAAAAGATCTATCCCATCCCCAGAGAGGCTTTGGCATCCAATCCCAATTTAGTGCAAAACCCCGGATATTAAACTCTTACAATATATTTTGTCATGAAGAAGATCATAATACTCTTAACGGTCGTTATCCTGGCAACAAGTTGTTCTACCAAAAAGATACAAATCACAGAGTTGCGTGACAAGATCGCGGGTGCCTGGATAGGACAGATGGTAGGCAATATGTACGGTCTGCCTCATGAGAACAAATACATTGAAGAACCCGGTGATCAGTCACTATGGCCTTACGGCTATAGCAAATCACTGGATAAACTGGAATTGTACGAAGGTGCTTTTTCAGATGACGATACCGATGTGGAGTACCTGTACCTGATAATGATGGAAAAGTACGGCTATGAACCCACCTATCAAGATCTGAGGGAAGGCTGGATGTATCATATGCGCGACAGGATCTGGCTGGCCAACAGGGCGGCACTGGGGCTGATGCATCACGGGTTCGTCCCTCCCCATACAGGAAGCAAGGTTTCCAATCCGCACTGGTACCAGATAGACCCGCAGCTGATAAACGAAATATGGGCTTATACTGCTCCGGGGATGCCTGAATATGCAGCAGAAAAATCGGCCTGGGCTGCCCGTATAACCAGCGATGATTGGGCTATCGTACCTACCATACATTATGGTGTTATGTATGCCATGGCCTTCTTTGAGACGGATATTGAAAAGATCATTATTGATGCCATTGACTTCCTTCCTGAAGGGGACCGTTACAGGGAGACCGTTGAAGAAGCGGTAAATCTGTACCATCAGTATCCCGATGATTGGCAAAAAGCGCGTCAGATCATCGCTCAGAAATATTATACAGATGAAAATGAAATGACCAAAACCATCTGGAATGCTAATCTGAACGGAGCATGCGGGATTCTCTCCATGCTTTACGGAAAAGGTGATCTGCAACTTACCATGGATCTGGGATGTGCCATGGGATTTGATGCCGATAACCAGACAGCCACCGTGGGAGGGATCCTGGGTGTAATGTACGGAGCGGCTTCTCTGCCGGATCATTTAACCATGCCCATTGAAGGATGGTCAAAGCCGTTCAATGACCGGTACATAAACATCACACGTCATGATATGCCCGATGCTTCCATTGAGGATATTATTGACCGCACGGTACAAATGGCCATAGAAGTCGTTTGTGCCAAAGGCGGCAAGCTCATTGGAGAAGGAAAAGGCCAGTACCTGGTTATAAATAAAAATGCCCGTTTTGAGGCTCCCATAGAATACAGCCGGGGACCTATGCCGGCACTGGAGGTGGGGGTCCCGGTTGAAACCGGTTTTGGTGTGCTGCCTTACCCGGGAAAATACTTGGTTCTGGAATCGGGAATATTGCCTGAAGGCCTGACTTTTGAAAAGGGAATTCTCAAGGGGACTCCTTCAAAGCCTGGAAAGTATCCCGTAAAATTGCAGCTTTATGATGAAAACACCGGGATGGCAGAAACAACCGATGACATGAGTGTTGAATTCATCGTAAGGACTGCAAATATTGCCCCGTCAGCAGATACCATCTATGCTTCGGTAAGGGAAGTGAACACAGAGGTGTTGTTCAATTGCTGGATCACTTTTGGTCGGCCCATGTATGCTATGACCGTGGATGTGATCAACGACGGTATAGTATCGGGTGAAGGTTCCGTTTTCTATTCCCTGGCTGAAAGGTCCAATGCTCCCAAAAGCGATTATTTTGGCTACGGTTGGGACGAAAAGAAACACATTGACATGGTGGCTTTTCATACCGGTTGTATGGAAGAATTTGGCGGCTGGTACAATGCCGGTACGTTGAAAGTGCAGTATGTGGACGGAAATGAGAAATGGCGAAATGTTAGGAATTTCCGTTCTACTCCGTCGCTTCCCAAAACCGACATCGTATTCTTCCAACCGCATTTTGTGGAATTTGTATTTGAATTCGATCCGGTAGCAACAAAAGGAATCCGGATCATCGGGGACAACAAGGTGCAGGACCATTGGAACAAGTATACCAAGAATGTATCTTCATTTATATCCATCACCGAATTAAGTGTATACCAAGTTAAGTGACCATGAGAAAAACAGCAGTAGCCCTTTTATTATCAGTTTTATTATTTGCCACGGCATGTTCACAGCAGGATGTTCCTTCTGAAGTGACGCTGTCCAAAGACGAACTCTTTGACAAGATCAAAGGAGGTTGGGCCGGCCAGACCATAGGAGTGGTTTACGGAGCTCCCACGGAATTTAAATTCACAGGGACAACCATCCAGGACTACCAGCCCATACCCTGGGGCAGGCACTACGTAAAATACTGGTGGGACAAGAAACCGGGACTGTTTGACGATATATACAACGATTTGACCTTTGTGGAAACCCTGGAACAAGAGGGGCTGGACTGCAGCCAGGAAACCCTGGCCAAACGTTTTGCCTTTGCCGAGTATCATCTGGCGCACGCCAACCAGGCATCCAGGTACAACATCCACAACGGCGTCATGCCTCCGAAATCGGGGTTCTGGATGAACAATCCGCATGCCGATGACCTGGATTTTCAGATAGAGGCGGATTTCATTGGATTGATGACCCCGGGGCTAATGCCCCAGACAATGGAAATGGCCTCCCGGGTGGGACACATCATGAACAGCGGGGACGGTTTTTACGGGGGCGCGTTTGTCTCGGGCCTGTATTCCTCGGCGTTCATTTCCAACAATCCGGCCACTATCCTGGATCTGGCACTGGAGCCTATTCCTGTGGAAAGTCAGTTCTATCAGTGTATTGACGATGTAAGGAAGTTGCACGCGAAGTATCCTGAGGATTGGGAGCAATGCTGGTTTGAAATGCATAAAAAGTGGAATAAAGATGTCGGTTGTCCCAAAGGCGTTTTTTTAAGCTTTAACATAGACGCCAAGATCAATGCTGCATACATTGCAATTGGTCTGTTGTACGGGGGTGGGGATTTTTCAAGGTCTGTGGAAATTGCGACCCGTTGCGGTCAGGATTCCGACTGCAATCCCGCTACTGTTGCCGGTGTACTGGGAGTCATGAACGGCTACTCGTCTATACCGGGTCACTGGCTGGATCCGCTAAAAGAGATAGAAGAAGAAAACTTCCAGGGGACCAGCGTTTCATTGGACAAAGCTTACCGGTATAGTTTTTCGCATGCCTTGCAAATGATCAAAAAGGCAGGAGGAGATGTAGAGGGGGATAGGGTGGTCATACCTGTACAAAAAGCGGAAGTGCTTCCTCTGGAGCAAAATTTTCAGGGTATGCATCCCGTTTTCAGGGATCGGAAGGATGCTTTCATGAAAGACAACTATCAATTTGATTTTGAAGGCAACGGCTTTGTGATCTGGGGAAACATTGTGTGTTTACGCAGCGTTACGGCCGATTACGTGGCCAGAGTCTCGGCAAGGCATATCGGCTCAGAGGTTTTCGGATTGGCAGAGGCAGACGATCCCTATGTTGCCGAGGTTGAGATTTGGATTGACAAAGAGTTGGATCATGTGGCACGACTTCCCATGAAAAACACGGACAGAAGGCTGGAACCGGCCTGGAAATATCTCTTGCCGGAAGGACACCACACTGTGAAAATGATATGGAAAAATCCGCACGAGGATTACCTCATTAGGATCAACGATATAGTTTATTATTCGGAAACACCGGTTATATGATGAATAGGTTATTGATATTAGGTTTTGTTTGGTTTCTTGCCGGTTCATGTACCGGGAACCCTCCCGTATTGGATTACTCCAAACCCGTTTCCATACGGGAGGATATTTTGAAAGATAAGATCAAGGGCGGCTGGGCCGGACAGACCATAGGCTGTACCTACGGCGGACCTACGGAATTTAAATACAAAGGAGGTCTGATCAACGACCGGGCCCCGATCATCTGGTACAATGATTACATCTACAATACGTTTATTGAAGATCCGGATTTGTATGACGATGTCTACATGGACCTGACTTTCCTGGAAATTATGAACGCCGAGGGAATAGATGCACCGGCCGAATCCTATGCCTTGGCTTTTGCCCATGCCGATTATAAACTCTGGCATGCTAACCAGGCTGCCCGGTACAATATTCTAAACGGTATCATGCCTCCGGCATCCGGGCATTGGATGAACAATCCACATGCTGATGATATTGATTTTCAAATAGAAGCTGATTTTATTGGTATGATCTGCCCGGGAATGGTAAACAAGGCATCTGACCTGTCGGACCGGATCGGACACATCATGAATTACGGAGACGGTTGGTATGGCGGTGTTTTCATTGGGGCCATGTATTCACTGGCTTTTGTGAGCCGTGACATCCCTTTGGTGATCAATGAAGCCCTGAAGACAATTCCGGAAGGATCGAAGTTCCGCAATTGCATTGAGGATGTTGTGAAATTCCACGCCATGTATCCGGATGACTGGAGGAAATGTTGGCTGGAAATTGAACGCCGTCACGGGTATGACATAGGTTGTCCGGAAGGAGTGTTCAACGGGTTCAATATTGATGCGGTCATCAACTCGGCCTATGTGGTTATGGGTCTGTTGTACGGAGAAGGGAACTTTCATAAAACCATGGATGTGGCCACGCGCTGCGGACAGGACTCGGATTGCAATCCGGCATCGGCTGCAGGTATCCTGGGTGTGATGTACGGGTATGAAGCCATACCTGAAGTGTATAAGGCTTCCATGAGCAAAGTAGAGGATATTGATTTTGCATATACCAGCATTTCCCTGAATAAAGTATACGGGATAAACCTGTCTCTTATACGGGATGTTATTGAAGAACAGGGCGGAAGTGTTGAAGGGGATGTGTATACTTTCAACCTGCAGGAACCCCGGAAAGTGGCCAGGGAAGAATCTTTTTCGGGAATTGAACCTACCGAAAAAAGGGTGCTCAAGAAAATGTTCAACGATTCTCTATCGCTGGATTTTGAAGGCAGTGGCGTAGTTATACTTGGACAGGTTACTCAGGTAGGGTTTTCGGATCTGTCTTATGGGGCCCAGATAGAAGCGTATATTGATGGAATTAAGGTTGAATCGTTCCGGATGCCTTTTGATTACATAAAACGTAAATACGACATTTTTTACAAATATGGATTGACAAACGGCCAACACCGGATAACCCTTAAGGTAGTTAATCCTGTTAAGGAATTCGTTATAGAGGCAAAAGAAATGGTGGTGTATTCAAATGAAAAATAATATGATGAATGTTTTATTGATATGCTTATTCTCATGGCTTACGGTTGCCACATCCTGTGACAAACCGGATCCCCCGGGCCCCGAACCGGAATTTATCCGGTACAGCAAGGACATAGTCATGCAAAGTAAGGTATTGAATGCTTCCGTCAAGTATTCCGTTTACTTGCCGGATGACTATCTGAGTGACACTACAGTTCGATACGCGGTGGTATACCTGCTGCACGGTCTGGGAGATGATAACAATTCCTGGAACGATATTTATTTGAGGGTATCCTCCCTGATCAACGAACTGGAACATTCAGGAGAAATATCTAAAATGATATACGTTATGCCACAGGGTTTCAGGACCTATTATGTGAACCGGCATACAGGTACCTACGATTACATGGATATGTTCGTCCAGGAACTGGTCCCTCACATTGACAGGACGCTCAGGACTGTTGCCAACAGGGATCACCGTGCGGTGGTGGGATATTCCATGGGCGGCTACGGGGCCATGATTCTTCCTTCCAAACATCCGGAACTGTTTTCGGTTTCCGTTCCACTGAGTATGTCTTTCAGAACAGACAAACAGTACATGACCGAACCTTCCGGTGGATGGGACGGACAATGGGGGTATATTTTCGGAGGGGAAGGCAGAATTGGTGAGGCGAGGCTTACTCCATACTATAAAGAACACAGTCCGTTCTGTTTTTTCAATGCAGAGACTGCGGGCTCATATGACAGTGTGAAGTATTTCCTGGATTGCGGCGACGATGAGGAGCAATTGCTGGTGGCCAACGATACACTTCACGTGCTTATGCGTTCCCTGGGAATTGATCATGAATTTAGGGTAAGGAATGGGGCACACACTTCCGATTACTGGAGAAAGGCCATGTATGAGGTACTGCCTTTTATTGAGAATTCATTTAACGGTTTAAAATACAAGGAAGAAGAAACGATCCAGGCGAAAATTTCCGAATATACGTACCTGGATATACTAAAGGAGAGTTGTGGAGGACGATTGTATTTTCCTGCTGACTACAAAGAAGCATCCATTTACACGGCCCTTTATTATGTATACAGTGATATGGGTGAGGATTTTCCTGCTAAGAGCATAACACAGATCAAAAATGCAGCCGATAAAAAAGGCTATGTTCTTGTGACCTGCAACAGTGATTCCCTGGCAGCACACGGGATGGATCTGCAGGACGTTATAGGTGCAGCCGAAAAGGAGTTTTCTTCTATCGGCAACAGAAAAGGGGTAGGTATCCTGGAAGGAGGCCGTCTACTTTTCAATGCTTCCACCCGGGAAGATTCCGGATTCAGTTCCGTACTCCTGGCAGAAGCAGCCATGGATGATTTGGCCTTCAATCCTTCCAAAAGGGTCAGCTACAATTTCTGTGTTTCGGATCAAAGCCGTTATTACTTTGCGGCGGATTTTCTTTACCGCTATTGTAAAGAACATGATATAAAATACGAGTACAGGGTGTACAATGGAATAGAATCCGCCAACTCTGTGCTTTACGCGATAAGTTTATTAATCAATAATATTTAAAACCATGTTTATTGTAAACAGTTACTCTTTAGCGGTGGTTTTTTGCTTTGTGACCATGCTATGCTGGGGCTCCTGGGGAAATACCCAGAAATTGGCCTCCAAAAGCTGGCGTTACGAACTCTTTTACTGGGATTACGTGATAGGAATGTTCCTTTTTAGTCTGGTTCTTGCCTTTACAATGGGAAGTATTGGAGATCAGGGACGTCCTTTCCTCCAGGACATATCCCAGGTAACCTCACGCAATTTCTGGAGTGTCATCATTGGAGGTGTTATTTTCAATGCCTCAAACATTCTTCTGTCTGCTTCGGTGTCACTGGCCGGTTTGGCAGTGGCATTTCCTTTAGGAGTAGGACTGGCATTGGTGCTGGGTGTGATCATCAATTATGTGGGAGCTCCCAAGGGGGATCCTGTTATCCTGTTTATAGGTGTTGCTTTGATAGTCGTTGCAATTATCTTCAACGGGATGGCCTCGGCCGCAACCAAAAAGGACGCGGGCGATTTGGCAAAAAACAAAAAAGGGATCTTACTTGCCGTGGTAGCAGGGGTTTTGATGGCCTTTTTCTATCGTTTTGTGGCAGCAGCCATGGACCTGGACAATTTTGCAAATCCCACACCGGGAATGGTAACGCCGTATTCCGCTATTGTGATTTTTTCAATCGGGGTACTGGCATCCAACTTTTTCTTCAACACATTCCTTATGAAGAAACCTTTTGTGGGAGAATCAGTTACGTACAAACAATATTTCAAAGGGAATTTTTCCACCCATATGGTTGGGATCCTGGGAGGAGCCATCTGGTGCCTGGGTACGGCTTTCAGCTATATAGCCGCAGGTAAGGCAGGAGCTGCCATTTCCTATGCCCTGGGGCAGGGTGCCCCCATGATCGCTGCTGTCTGGGGTGTGTTTATCTGGAAAGAGTTCAGGGGATCATCAAAAACGGTCAATTGGCTTTTGGGGCTTATGTTCCTCCTTTTCATTTCCGGGCTTATACTGATAATAATATCGGGTGGTAACTAAAAACAAGATTAATCAACATACAATTTATTCACTATTAATAACACCAATATGAAAAAGATCTTTTCTATCATGGCAATGATGATTGCCTTATCTGTTATCGTTTCTTCCTGTAAAAAGGATGAACCGGAAGAACCCGAATACAAATTCAGGGTAGCCACCTATTCCGAAGATTGGGGAACAGGTGTTGACCAATGGGTTTACACTTACGGTGCTACCGGTAAAGTCACCAAAATCATTCGTAACTGGGTAGAAAACAACAATCCGGTACTGGATAAACAATGGGATTTCGCGTGGGCTTACCCAAACCTAACCATAACCGGTAACAACAATTACCAGATCACCTTCGGGTCTAACGGTTATGCCGCGACTATGACCGAATCCGGTGATGGTTGGGCAGAAACTTACACCTATACTTACGATTCCAACGGGTATCTTGTTTCTGTCAGCCGCGACGGTGAATTGCGTTCAGAGATAGTCATTGAAAACGGGAACATCAAATCCTGGTCCCGTCTTTCTGATGGTGTATGGCAGGTTAAGAACCATACTTATTCCACCATCGAGAATGTACATGGCATATACAACATCTATTCAGAAAGGGCCGGTGCCGGCAGGTGGCTTATGGAAATGGGCTATTTTGGTAAACCTTGTAAGAACCTTTGTGAAACTAACCAGTGGGCGCATTCAGACATAGGATCCACCATGCAGTATGATTTTGATACAGTCAACAACACAGTAACTAAGGTGATAAAGACTTATGACGGTTACGATGAGATCAGTCTGTATACATGGGAATCATATGAAGTGCAATAATTGTGCGTTGCACACTTGATACATTGTGCTCTGAAGGAGTGCTTTAAGGAAGAGGGTGACTAAAAAAAGATTTCTAGTTGCCCTCTTTTTTTGTCAGAAAACTGGTGCAAAGCGGTGGAAAGTTGGTACCATAAAGTTTAGGCAGCCAATTTGCCACACATGTCTATGACTTTAATACTCCCCATCTTTCAACCACCTGGGTAGCTTTTTAAGTTTAGTTTGTTTTTTTACGTTCTTTAATTTCTTGATCTTTTTTATGGGTTAAGCAGCATATTCGTACCAGGAAAATGGGGTATAATGGTTCAGGCTTTGATGTGTTCGTTTGTTATGGTAATAGTAAAGATACTCTTTTAACCCTTTCTGCAATTCCTTTCCATCTTCTGCCGGGTTCAGGTGGATAAGATTTATCTCACCCGGGAGAACCGGCGTTTTTTGAAAGAGAAAGGCATCCGCTACACGGGGGATCCACTGGGCCGAAAGCCGGTGAAGGAAATCAAGTCCGGCTACCAAAAACGCAAAGAGCGACGAGAATCGGCGGAACGCAATCAGGTGGAAGGAAAGTTTGGTCAGGGCAAACGTGGATATGGTTTGAATGATATCCGCGCCAGACTGTCCACAAAATCAAATAGTTGGATAGGAGCAATCATTTTTGTGATGAACCTGATCCGGCACAGGAGGGATATTCCTCTGTCTCATTTTTTCTCTTTACTGTCGAACATGATGAAAGTGAGAAATCCAAACTTTTATCCGGTCATGCCTCAATTGAAATTGTGCGCCTGATTGGAAATTAATAAGTAAACCCGATATAAACCAGCGAGTAGCCTACGGGTTACTTTTTAAAGCGGCAGGAAAAGCATTGTTGCAATGTGCCAGGCGATCAAATTACCTGGGAGTACAGGCCGGAGCCGTTGCCGCCGGAGAAATCAGACTACCGGGAAAATTGGAAACCTTTAAGCCGATCAAGGAGGCGTACTATAAAAAGAAATGGGTTGTGTATTGTGAAAAACCTTTTTCAAAACACAACAACCTTATTCAGTACCTGGGGCATTATAGTCACAGGGTGGCCCTAAGCAACAACAGGCAGCTTGTGTATAAAGAGAATAAAGTCACATTCTCTTACAAAGACAACCAAGCAGGTGGGTTGAGCAAACGGATCACCCTGGATGCCGATGAGTTTATCAGGCGCTTTCTACAACATGTTCTGCCCTGTGTAATATGAAAGCAAAACTTTCGGCCTGTTTTGAATTGATCGGAAAAACCACTTTTCTACCGGCGTTGGAAGGAATAACAGCCAGGGAAGTATGGCGGGAATTTACGGGTCACGATCCGTATGTGTGCCCTAAATGTAAGACAGGCAGGCTGAGGTCTGTGATGCTCGTGGCAAGCGGAATAAGAATGTGAGAGGATGGTTCCCCAAAACGTTCTTTGACCGGATACAGATCACAACAAGAAGGCCGTAAAAATACCTTCAAGGGGGTGCTGTGCCCATTTAGAAAAAAAACCGACTAAAATGAAATCACAAAGACGGAAACAGCGAAAGAAAAAGCTCCCCAAAAAGTGTCATTTTGCTAACGGGAAGAAACGACTCAATAGAATGCCCATAGTCGGGCGGCACAGTCCAACAATATTTTATTCATTATTCCCGTTATCCATTTAAAAAGAATGAATTATACAGTGAGATTTGTTTCTCTCTTGCTATATTTGTAAAGGGACAATGAATAAAACACTTTTACGTTACCTGTCATTTTATAAAAGAGACATACATGATGAAAACATTTCGTAGTGATATTTCAAACATAGAATTTCCGATTTCTGAAAAAGTTTCGGCTAAAACTATCAGACATTCAATATTGGATTTAATACAAAGAGAAAATCATCAATTTACTCATGAGAGCTATCTTTCTATTAGTGAACTAAACAAGTATAGAGAAAAAGCTATTTCGGATTATCTTGTTAAAGAAATTGGAGAACTGACAGAACTTGAAAAGACAGTATTGACTTCATTGAATAACAATAATACATTAACGGACAAAATTGACGGTGAAAAAAAGCAGATTTTAACTACAGGACAACGAATTGCTGACAAAGTTGCTTCATTTGGTGGCAGCTGGACATTTATTATATCGTTTGGCGTTTTTATTTTTATTTGGATTTCTATCAATATATTTTGGCTTGTCAATAAAGGGTTTGACCCTTATCCATTTATACTCTTAAATCTAATTTTGTCATGTTTAGCAGCGTTACAAGCTCCGGTGATTATGATGAGTCAGAATCGACAGGAAGAAAAAGATAGGGATAGGGCTAAGAAAGATTACATGATAAACCTAAAATCGGAATTAGAAATAAGGACTCTTCATGAAAAAATAGACCATTTTAGTATGGACCAACAGCAAGAACTTTTGGAGTTGCAAAAAAAACAAATAGAGATAATGAATGATATATTAAAACAGATTGAAAATAAAAACGGCAGGTAGCCCGCTTCAACTTTTGTGTAACTTGATAGGAAATCGCCCGCAATTGGCAACTTTTCATACCGCCAACCGTTACGTTATGTGCAACCCTAAAAAACGAAAGTACTACTATTTAAACTTAATGAAAAACAATAAAATAGGTTGAAATATATTACAAAAACAGTTTGGATTTTATCATTGGTTAGTCTATTTACAGACACGGCAAGCGAAATGCTGTATCCAATTATGCCAATTTATTTAAAGACAATAGGGTTTTCTATTGTCCTAATCGGGATACTTGAAGGTGTTGCCGAAGCAACAGCAGGACTTAGTAAAGGCTACTTTGGGAAACTTTCCGATATTTCGGGCAAACGAGTTCCTTTTGTACAAATTGGTTATGCATTCAGTGCAATTTCGAAACCAATGATGGCAATTTTTATTTTTCCTCTTTGGATTTTTTTTTCACGCACGATTGACCGTTTTGGAAAAGGGATTCGGACAGGGGCAAGAGATGCCATTCTTTCTGACGAAGCAACACCACAAACAAAGGGTAAAATCTTTGGATTTCACCGTTCGATGGATACTTTAGGAGCAGTTATAGGGCCATCATTAGCTTTGCTCTATTTGTTTTATTTCCCTCAAGACTATAAAACACTATTTTTTATAGCATTTGTTCCTGGACTATTGGCAGTGCTATCATCATTCTTCCTTAAGGACAAAAATACAGATAAGCAAAGTTTAAAAGTAAAAACACCTTTCTTTTCATTCTTAAAATACTGGAAACTAAGTTCACCTGAATATAGAAAAGTTGTAATTGGACTTTTGATTTTTACATTGTTCAACAGTTCAGATGTTTTTCTTTTACTCCAAGCAAAACAAGCAGGGCTTAATGATACAATGGTAATAGGAGTTTATATTTTCTACAATCTTATTTACGCTTTGTTTGCTTTTCCACTTGGCATTTTAGCGGATAAGGTTGGGCTAAAAACAATTTTCATCATCGGTCTTGCTTTATTTGCGATAGTTTATTTCGGTATGTCAATGAACACAAACCTGTATTTCTTTTTTGGATTGTTTTTTCTTTATGGGATTTATGCCTCTGCAACAGAAGGAATTTCAAAAGCTTGGATTTCAAATATTACTCATAAAAAAGACACCGCAACTGCAATAGGAACATTTACTGGATTGCAAAGCATTTGTACTATGATAGCAAGTTCACTAACAGGATTTATTTGGTTTTGGTTAGGAGCAAAAATTGCATTTTTAATGACTGCATTTGTTACTTTAATTGTGATGGTTTACTTTATGACAATTCCGAAACCGATTACTTTTAAATATGAAATTAAATAGTCTGCTGAATAATTAATAAAGTGTTGATTAACAATAAAATAAGCTGGCAAAAATTTGCATAACTGCAAGAAAACGAGTATATTTGCTTCATAAACCTTGCATTTTATGATACGATATAAGAGCTCCAAGCAGCTGTCAATTTCTGAGTTCAAGATGCCTTTTGAGGCAAAATTAGATGAGCAAAACCGGTGGGTTGTTCTGTCAAAAATAGTTCCCTGGGAGGAATTTGCCCGGCTTTATTACAAGCACTTCAAAAGCAACCGGGGTGCACCCACTAAGGATGCCAGGCTTGTGCTGGGAGTGATCATCATCAAGCACATCATGAAGTTGGACGATCGCGGAGTGATTGAGATGATCCAGGAAAACCCCTACATGCGTGCGTCACGAGGATGCAGCTACATATTGAGTGGCTAAAATATGAAAGCTGTGT
>WOYI010448550.1_pt1 | contig 32151 bp, 42 predicted proteins | sample 6423411 | NCBI WGS metagenome assembly WOYI01 (sample SAMN13441803, study PRJNA592873) | oil field metagenome | biome: oil field; feature: oil-well bore; material: oil-contaminated soil; isolation source: oil-contaminated soil from oil-well borehole | place: Germany: Wietze | collected 2016-10-18 ...
TTTCCGTCAGTTCTCTTTTGTATTCAATTGTGGCGGATTCTTCAAACCGTCTCATGATTCTCTTCTTTTTTCCGCAGATAAATTATTATACCAAAATAAACTGTTTCGGCGTTGGTCAAATTATCGGCAATAAGTCAATTTAATTGCCGATAATTTGATTTATTGCCGGGCCTGTTAATCTCCGGCAATCTGTCTGATATTATGATTTATAACATCTTCCAGTTTTTTTGCTTCTTTGTTCAGTTTATTGAGTTCGTCATTCAATGCAAGCATTTCTTCAATAAATTCTTCCTCGGTTTTGCCGTCTTCTTCTATGACGACGCCGACGTAGCGGCCAGGGTTGAGTGAATATTCCTGCTCTTTGACTTCAGCCAGACTGGCTAGTTTGCACAGGCCGGTTACATCTTCGTATTTCGCTTCCCGGAAGCGCTCTTGCAGCCAGGCGATGTGTCCGAAGAAGTATTCGGTAGCTTTGGCTTCTTTGTGCAAATCTTCGAGTTCGATTTTTAGAGCTTTCAAATCTTTGTTACGATTTAAGTCTTTCTCAATATGCCGGACTTTTTTGTCCACTTCTTTCAATAGTTCGTGAAGCAATGCAAAAAACGGCGCGATGGTTTCAGCAAGTTTCCTTTGCGTCTTATTGGCTTTGTCAATGACCGCAACATCAACTTGCTTTTGATATTCTTGATAAGCTTTCAGTAACTTGTCCGCATCTTTCAACACCGGCGCAAAATCAGGAATATCCTTGCCGTTGTTTTCTTTCAGAAAGCTGATGACATTTTTGGATACGGCATAAAGATTGGGGCGGTTTTCGGTCAGGCGGGCAAATCCTTTGTTGTAATAGCCATCCACCAATTCAACAAACGCCCGGCAGTTGCCCCGATGCAGGCGACTGATGATGGCGATGTTCTGAATCTGCTCTTCGGTAAACTCACGATGAGCGCGGTCAATCTGGGTAAAAACGTTTCTGGTGTCGATGAAAAGAATTTTGTTGTCTTGCTTGTCCTTGTCGAAAAACCAAAGCGTTGCCGGCAGAGTAACGGTGTAGAACATGTTCGACGGCAGGGTGAGCATGGCATAAATCAGATTTTTCTCAATAAGCGTCTTGCGGATGTCCGCTTCGCTGTGGCGCGCGTCCGATGCGGAGTTGGCCATGACCAATCCAGCCCGGCCTTTCTTTTTCAATGAAGTGGCAAAAAGATTAATCCACAGATAGTTCGCGTTGGGCACCGTCACGGCGCCTTTGTCCTTGGTCTTGGCTTTGGTCTTGTTGCGGGGGATACCGTAGGTATTGAAACGCCTGTCGGCTTCTACTTTAGCCAGATTTACGTCATCTACATTAAACGGCGGATTGGCCAGCACGTAATCAAACTTTTCAAAACTGCCGTGAAGATCCTCGTAATAGGTATTGGCCTGTCGTATATCGCCGCGCAAACCGTTGACAGCGATGTTCATCTTGGCGAGCTTGACCGTTTCCAATGTTTTTTCCTGACCATAAACAAAAAGGCTGGTGTCCTCGCCGGGTGATTTGCGGCCTTCGATGAACTGCGCGGATTGCACAAACATGCCGCCTGATCCGCAGGCCGGGTCAAAGACTGTGCCGTTGTGCGGTTCAACGATTTGCACCATCAGGCGAACAACGGAACGCGGGGTGAAAAACTCTCCGCCGCCTTGTCCTTCGGCCATGGCAAATTTACCAAGAAAGTATTCATAAATCTGCCCGAACATATCACCGGATGCGTTTTTTGGTATATCGGCAAAGTTTTTCAGAAGTTGCTTGAGAATACCCCGATACTCAGGTTTGCGGACCAAGCGAAAGTATTCATCCTGAGGCAGCGTGTCTTTGAGTTCCGGTTTGTATTCCTCGATGAGTTCCATAGCCCTTTTCAAGGCCGGGGCAATCTCTACTTTTTCGGGCAGATTCAAGAGATAATCGTAACGTGCTTCCGGCGGCAAATAGAAGCCGCATTTTTCAATGGCGATTTCATCAATGGGACGTTCGCGGCGACTGCCTTTCAGTTTTTTAAATTCCTCGTTGATTTCCTGCTCGAACAATCCGTATTTGTTGTCCGCGAATTTCAGAAAAATCAAGCCGAGCACAGGTGTGGAATATTCCGATGATTTGAGGTCTGAGTTGGCTCTTAACGTGTCAGCAGTTTGCCAGAGTGTCGCTTCGAGTTTTTTCAGTTGTTCAGGCGTCATTATATTTTTTCAACTTCCGGTAGATAAAATTGTGACTTTGAACGCAAATAAGACTAATTGCGGAAAATAATACAACTTCTTGTAAAGATTGCAAGAATAAATCGTTGGCTAGTCACAGGAATGACCGTTCTTTGTTGACTGCTCACAGTTATCACGGATTAGGAATAGGAAACAATGTGCAAAGAGAACTGCGGCAACCAGAGCGCGGAATTCAGAGGTCATAAATTTTTCAAATCGTTTGCTCAGCGGGCAGTATTCTCGCCAAATGCCCGGAGTATTTCGTTAATGGCAAAACGAACTTTGAGATTAGCGCTGGCTGCTTTGGCCGCGTCTCGGATGCCTCTCCAGCAACCGGGACAGTTAACGCTGACTTCGTTTAATCCGCTCGCCAGAACCTGATCGAGCTTCTTTCTGGCTTCAATAGCAACCTGTGTCTGGTCATAGTTGTTGCGGATACCGCTGGCAAAGCCGCAGCAAAGGGAATCAAATCGGTTATTGGCCAGTTCCACCACGTTCATACCCACCACCTGATGCAGGCCGCGAATCGCGTCGTAGAAGGTGTTCCCTAGTTCGCTGGTGTAGCAGGAATCGGAAATGGCAATGTCTTTTGAAAATTTGTATTCGACGGCTAACTCGCCCGCGGAATATTTTTCCCACAGCCATTCGTAAAGCGAAATGACCGGGTACGGCAGTTTGACGCCGTGATAATTGGGCCAGACATTGCCCAGATAGTTGCTGCACGAGCCGCAATAGCAAACCAAACGTTCCGTATTCAATTTTTGCAGCGTTTGGTGTGTGCGCTCCACCCGTTCGAAAAAGTATTGATAATCGCCAAAACGATGGTGAATCTCCCCGCAGCAGGCGTCCCGCGGTCCGAATTTGGGCAGACCGGCCAGCGCCTTGGCGTTTTCCAGACGCTGGGGAAACGTCCGCCCGACACAGCCGATAAAAAGAACGTCTTTGGATTTGGGAGGAATCTCCGTCCATTGGTCCAAAAGGGCCTGGTCTTCTTTCGGCGCCGCTTTGTAAATGTCAAAAAAGTAACCGGATTCGCTTTTGCCGGTCATCATGTAATTGAGATAGGGAGGAACGGTCGCGCCGTTTTTCGTGTTTTTGGCGATCATACGTTCCATCATCAGATTATAGGGCCGCAAATCCTGCGGACAGTAGGAATTGCAACTGTAACAAAATGTGCATTCGTTTAAAACCCGTTGTGTTTCCTCGCCGTTTAAAAGCCTTTGAAATTCGGCTTTGGATTCTTCTTTACCCATTTTCATGACGGGACATTTTTGCAGACATACCCCGCAATTCAGGCAGGCTTCGTCGGTTTTTCCGTCAGGAACAAAAGCGTCGATGTAACTTTTACTGATCATTTTTTTCTCCGGAATCTTTTTGTCGAGATAATTGAACTATTGTTCGCGCATGAAAAGGATGAGAAATTTCATCGGTATGTTCTTTTCCTTTTAAATCCGTATAGCGAATTTTTAGGTAATTCGGTCTGGCGACTTCGCCATAGACAGTGGCATAAAAAACACTCAGACACCCTTCAGCATATATATTGGTTTCCTCAGAAACACCGAGGATTTCCGGATTGATATACGTTTTAAGCCCGATATCCGGCAAATCAGAATCTTTCCCGTCCGGCCGGAGATTTATGATGAAAACTTTCCTGGAAATTCCGATCTGGGGCGCCGCCAAACCCACCCCGCCACAGCAATCCAGCGTTTCCTTCAGGGAATTGACAATTTTTACTCCTTCGCTGAGTTTGGTTATCTTATCCGACTCCCGAAAGAGCAATTCGCCTTCCGGCGTTCCTGCCTGCTTCGGCAAAATAACAGACATAATTTTTACCTTTCGGATGCGGCAATCGTAATCTTCAAGCCGTCCCGCATTCCTAAACTTCTATAAAAAGAGAAAGGTCAGGATACCCTTCAAGTGTGCTTTAAAGTCGCAAATGATCGAGGCTTTCGTCAACCCCTTACTTGATAGCGAGATCGATCTCCCCGATCAGCGTTGCCGTCTGATTCGGAAGCAACCTGAACAATCCCATATCCTTGCTGTAAATAATATTCATTTTTTGATCAATAATCAAATAAACTCTTCTCGGCATGGGCAGCAGCCAATGATCGGCACCGTAGAGCTTGGCGATTTTCCCTTTTTCATCAACGAGAAGCGTCATATCTTTCAGGCCATGCTTGGCGATAAAATTGCGGTGAGACGCCGCTGATCCTCTGGAAATGCCGATAACTTTGATTTTCCGCGCTTCGTATTGCTTTATGTTTTGTTGAAACTCAACAAACTGGCGTATTCACCCCCGCTTGTCATCCAGCGGATAAAAAGCAAGCACCACGCCGCGATAATCTTTGAGAAAATCGCTGAGTTGTCGTAATTTGCCGTCCTGATCAGACAGCGAAAAATCATAAGCGGTCCGGGCGGATGCGTAAGACATATCCGTGATTCCCGTTGCCCCAAAAGCCGACAACATGGAAAAAATCACAACAAGGCTAAAAAAGTTTTTCACTTTCATACTATCCTCCTCAAGATTTAATATTCGTCACGCCGGCGGCTCTTCACTTGAAGAAATTATGTCGAAAACATAGACCAAATGGCTCACAAAGTGAACAAAAAAATTAAACGGTTTTTTTTTACATCTTGAAATCCGTCATATTGGTCAATGATAATTCTGATAAAAAATTTGATTATCCCGCGCTATCCATGATATTAGAAAATAAACTTCAAAAAATAATATCCACTATTGAGCTTACCGCAAATATGTGATCTCTATTTTATACGAAGGAGGAAAATTTTATGAAAAAAGCGGATGTTGTAATTTTAGGCGGCTTAATGTATCCCATTGTAAATGCGGCATGCAAAACGGTTATTCCTTTGAGAAAAGGGGACGTATAAATACTTTGAGTAAATAGTATTAAAAATATTGTCCAATCAGAAAGGGGAAATTGAATGCTGAAAACAAGCTTAATTCATCTGGCAACTGAACAAGCATTTGAAGACACCATTAAGAATAATGCGAACGTTATGATCTGTTGTGGCCGTATGGGGCCGATGTGCATTCCGGTATATGCAATGATGGAAGAACTGCGTCCACATTATCTGCATGTTGTATTCACGGATATGAATTTTGATAACCGCCGCACGGCCGTTCACATACGACGATTGCCGGAATGCAGCTCATTTAAAGGACTTCCATTTACGGTTTATTTTAAAAATGGCAAAGTTGCTTGTGCAACATCAAGCATTCAGACCAAAATTCAAATCATGAAAATATTGGATGAAGTTTTTCCCGGCGACACGAAAGAATGAATGGCTTGTGGAGGAAATATGAAACAAACACTTAAAGCACGTGAAATTAAAACAGGATATCATCCCTCGGGATATCGAATCGATAAGAACGCCTCGGCGATGAACCGCTATACCCGCTGGACAATATCAGAAAACGGTGAGTGGATTGACCCCCAACCGGTGTGTTTTGATTCGATGCCTGTGGATGGCTGGATGAAGGCTGAGAAATTTACATGGGATGAAAACAAAGAAAAATAAAATACTAACCACACCCAATGGATAAGCAATAATGCGACTATCTTTGCGAAAGCAGTCGCATTATTGCAACTATTCTCAAAACACCGATAAACTCCCTATTTCCCAAATACCTTGTAATACTTATAATTTCCATTAATAATTCTCTGCTGTTTTTCCGGCATGGTATATGCAGAACTTAATTTTGCAATGTAAAATAAATTGAGCGATAAAATTTGCCATAATGGCAACAGGAGAGGAAAATATTTATGAAGATAGCAGTTACGTCAACCGGGAAAGAGATTGAAAGCAAAGTGGACAAAAGTTTCGGCAGAGCGAAATGGTTTCTTTTGATCGATTCGGAAACTTCCGCCTTCGAAATTCATTCCAACGAACAGAATTTAAACGCGGCGCAGGGGGCAGGAATTCAGGCCGCTCAAAATGTGGCAAAGTTGGGAGCCAAGGCAGTTCTAACGGGAAATGTCGGACCCAATGCTTTCAAAACATTGAGTGCCGCATCCATTCGAATGTTTTTAATCAAGGAAGACATAACGGTAAAGCAGGCGCTGGCCGAATGGAAGGAAGGAAAACTTCCGGAAATAAACGAATCAACTATTGAAGGGCACTGGGTTTAAATCCGTGGCCTTAACTTAAGGAGGTAAATGATATGCCGAGAAGAGATGGAACAGGTCCGCAGGGACTGGGGCCGAAAACCGGACGTGGCTTAGGCCAGCCGGGAACAGGGACAGAAACAGATCAAATGCCGGAAAATCAAGATAACGTCGGATTTTTCCAGCGGCTGGGACAAAATCTGGGACTGGGCCGGTTTGGATCGGGCCGCGGCATTGGTCGTGGTATGGGCAGAGGTCAAGGACGCGGGCAGGGCCGGAATCGCTAATGCGGTTCGTCTTTCTGTTCCGACTGAGACGTCTAAAACAATGAAGACTCTTGGCGGCAATACGCCGGGAGTCTTCAATTATTTCTGTAATTTTTTACAGGAAAGGTTGAAAAATATGAAAATAGCCATAACTGCTACAGGACCGTCTTTGGACGATCAGGTGGAAGCTCGTTTCGGACGGGCTCTTTATTATTTGTTTGTCAATACAGACAGCATGGATTTTGAAGCCGTGAGAAATCCCAATGCTGAACTGGGAGGCGGCGCCGGCATCCAATCCGCACAACTCATGTCTCAATACGGTGTACAACACGTTCTTACAGGAAACTGCGGGCCGAATGCTTTTCAGGTTTTTTCGACGGCAGGTATTCATGTCATCACCGGAGTGAGCGGAATCGCTCGTCAGGCGGCAGAACAATTCAAAAAAGGCGTTTTAAATTCGTCTGCCCAGCCTAACGTGGAAAGCCACTTTGGCATGGGCGGTGGACGAGGCATGGGTACAGGTAGAGGACGCGGCATGGGTGGCGGTCGCGGCATGGGTATGGGTGGCGGACAAGCAGGTTTTCCTAATGCTATTCCTCAACAAAATACATCGGCAGAAGATGAAACCGCCGCGCTTGAAGAAGAAGCGCGGCTTCTCGAAAAGCGGCTTAAAGAGATCAAAGAGCAGACCCATAAGATCAAAGAAGGCCAAAAATAATCTGGTTGCTCAAATCGAAGCGCAGAAATGCAATGGATGAAGCATTGTCTTTTCTGAATTAAGAAAAATGGGTAAAAATAAAAAAGTGCGCTATCCTTAGTATAATAGATAAGGACAAAGAAAATTATGTCAACTTTTTCAGAGGGTTCATCTAGACCATGAAGACTGAAAAGAATCATATTGAATCGAATAATGTTACAGAAATAATCTTGGAAAGCATTTCCGAAGGGGTTTTCACGGTTGACAACCAGTGGCACATTACTTCTTTCAACAGGGCTGCGGAAAAGATAACCGGTGTGCCCCGGAAGGAAGCTATTGGCAAGCATTGCTGGGAAGTATTCCGTTCCAATATGTGCGAACGGGATTGCGCTTTGCGCAAGACCATGAAATTGAAAAAGAACCTTATCGATACCTCAACGTACATTGTCAACAGTGAACAGCTCCGCATTCCAGTTTTTGTGTGTACATCGCTGCTCAAAGATGAAGCCGGGCATCTTCTGGGCGGTGTCGAAACTTTTCGCGATATGAGTCTCGTCGAGGAATTAAAAAAGGAATTAGGCGCGCGCTATCAGGTAGGCGACATGGTCAGTTCGAGTCCCAACATGCAAAAAATTTTCGGCATTTTGCCCCAGATTGCGGAAAGCGGTTCCTCGGTGTTGATTCAGGGTGAAACGGGTACAGGAAAGGAACTTCTTGCCCGAGCCATTCATGATCTAAGTTCACGCCGGGAAAATCCGTTTGTCCCGATCAACTGCGCCGCTCTTCCCGATACTTTATTGGAGTCGGAACTTTTTGGCTATAAAGCCGGCGCGTTCACCGATGCGAAACGCGACAAGTCAGGCCTGTTTTCCGTCGCCAGAGGGGGAAGTCTTTTCCTCGATGAAATCGGAGAGATCAGTCCGGCATTTCAAGCTCGACTACTCCGCGTGCTTCAAGATCAGATATTCCGTCCCCTGGGAGCTACACGCGACGAAAAGACGGATGTGCGCGTTATCACTGCCACCAACAAAAAATTACAGGAATTGGTGAGCAATGGTTCGTTTCGCGAAGATTTGTATTACCGGATCAATGTTGTTTGTTTATATCTGCCGCCTTTGCGTGAACGCCGCGAGGACATCCCGCTTTTAGTCGATCATTTTATTCATAAAAATAATTTGGTGCGTGAGAAAAAAATTACCGGATTGAGTGAGAAAGCGCTGGCCATCCTGATGTCCTATGATTTTCCCGGCAATATTCGGGAACTGGAGAATGCTGTTGAGCATGCATTTGTCTTGTGCCGCGAAGGCCAGATCAAGCCGCATTGCCTGCCCGATTCGATGATTGAAAAGATACAGCCCACAGCAACGAAAGCAACCGTAAATGACGCAATCAAAACCATGGAAGTCAAGGCTATTCGCGAAGCTCTGAAACGCAATAACAATAATCGATTAGCTGCGGCCCGTGATTTGAGAATCCACAAAAGTACGTTGTTCAGAAAGATAAAGATTTTAGGAATTGATCTGCCCGAAAAGGATGGGAGATCGAAATAAAAATTTTCCAACACAGTCGCATTAGTGCAATCCAGTAAACGCCCAGGGTCGCCCTAAAGCGACTCTTTTTTTGATTATTACATTCAAAGACGCTAGTGATAAATTGTTTAAACTTTTGAATTTAATAGCATTTTGTATTTTATTACATTTATGCCGGCATATGGCACATATAATGCGTAATATTTAGATATGAAGAGTGAAAGCCAACAAAAAATTGCCCTTGCCGTGTGGGGCAATATCATTTCGCCTGTTTTCGATTCGACGCGCATGGCGCTTATCGCGGAAAGCAGAGACGGGAAAGTAGTGAGCAGCCGCCATGAATGGCTGGGACCGGAATTGCCTTATTCGCGAGCGTTGAGATTATCGGGATGGGATATACGGGTTTTAATTTGCGGAGCTATTTCCGCCGGATTCGCCAGCACGATTGAAGTTTACGGCATTGAAGTTATTCCGTTTATCTCCGGCGAAGTTCAACAAGTGCTGGATGCTTACTTGAACGGAACGCTGACAGCGGATGTTTTTCATATGCCGGGATTTGTTGGTAGAGGATGCCGCAACCGTTATCGGGGCGGCAGAAGATAAAAGAACAAAAACAACCTAGAAAAAAATAAGGAGGAGATTATGCCAAGAGGAGACAGAACGGGTCCTGCAGGGATGGGACCGATGACAGGACGAGGCGCAGGTTATTGCGCCGGTTATTCAGTACCCGGATTTGCCAATCCGGCTTTCGGACGCGGTTTGGGTTTTGGCCGTGGGCTGGGATTGGGATTCCGCGGAGGCCGTGGCGATGGCTGGGGCAGAGGCTGGGGTATTCCCTATGCAGGTTATGGATACGCAGCGCCATTTGCAGTTCCCTATACTGCCGCCCCAACCCATGAGCAGGAAGTTGATGCGCTTCAAGGACAGGCCAAGTATTTTGAGGATGCCCTTGCCGACATCAAAAAACAGCTCAATGAGTTGGCATCTGAAAAGACGAAGAAATAACTGCCCTTCGCAGCTTTTATTTCCATCAGTAAACCAGGCCAAGTCGCCGGTTATCCGGCGGCTTGGCCTTACAAAAAGAAGAACATTATGAAATGGACCACTTAACTGGTGTTTTAATATGCGATTACGGCAAAAATCTGCAAAACGAAAAGGCTCAAAACGATAGATATCAGGGCATGGATCTTTAGGACATACAAATCAGGTTGCGCACTCTGATGTGGATTCTTCCATCGATGCCTGTTTAAAGATTGAAGACAAATAATGCCTGAAAAGGAGAAATATAATGGTTGTTCAAATTGATGCAAACAAGTGCACCGGTTGCGGATTATGTGTTCAGGTTTGTCCTGTGGGTGCCATAACCGTTGATGAAGTGGTTAAAATAGATGCCGCAATCTGTACCGGTTGCGGCGCATGCATAGCTGAATGTCCCAATGGCGCCATTTTTATGGAAAAGAAAGGTGCCACATCATCGTCACGGCTATATTCCTCGTCGTCATCTTCGCGCAAGGCTAAAACGCAATCTGCAAAACCACTGCCTGCTTCCCGGAACTTTGGTCAACAATCCGATTTTAAACCGGTCGAAAGAAGTGGTGGAATACTGGAGCAAGTCTTTGATTTTTTCGGAAGAACCACAAATTCAGGCCGTGGCCAAAGGTGTGGACAAGGGCAAGGTCGCAGAGGAGGTAGCGGTCGTGGCGGCGTTAGAGGCGGTGGCAGAGGTGGCGGTGGCGGCAGGAGATCATAGGTGGTGAAAAAAGAAGCCATCCAGCTCGACAGTCAGGAGCTAAAAACCCGTTTCGTAATGCCACCTTTTTGAGGTACTCATCGTCAGCGACGCGGCGAAACTGGCAAACATCAAGACCACCTTCAAACAGTCATTGGCAGTTGGTAATAAAATTTTAAATAACCGGATGGAAAGGAAAAGATAAGAAATGCCTCTTTACGAGTATCAATGTAAAAAGTGCGGCAAGCAATTTGAGAAAGTGGTTTCAATATCCGAGGCCGGTAAAAAACAAATATGTCCCTATTGCGGCGGCAAAAACACAGAAAAACTGTTTTCCGTCTTCGCGGCCAAGTCTTCTTCGTCATCTGCCGGGATTCCAGGTGGTGGCGGATTCACTTGAGGGACGAGTGGTTGCTGACCGCGGTCGCGGTTTTTTAATTGGAAATTTAAGGAAAGGAAACAGAAATTTAACGCAAAGCTTAAGGATGCCCGGAAAAATGATGAGAACCCGTAGAATCGGATTGAAGTATTGCGGAGGCTGTAACCCCAAATATGATCGTATGCAGGCGGTAGAGTCCATTAAAAAACGGTTGGAAGAAAAAGTTGATCTGGTTTCGTATGAAGATCCGGACGCGGAGGAAACGCTAGTTGTAACCGGTTGCCCCACCGCCTGCGTTGACCTGAAGCCTTTTGAGGGACGTCCCTTGTGGATCGTAACCAACCTGCGGGAGGTTGCATGTTTTATCGAGACAATGAACAATGATCATCATCTATAATCATGGGCAATGGAGATGACTCATGAAGATTCTATTGGTGTATTATTCCCGTACAGGGTTCACAGAAAAAGTGATGTCTAATGTAAAAGATAGTCTTGTAGAGCGCGGGCATACCGTGGAAGTGGAACAATTGCAGGTAATCAAGAAAACTTCCTGTATTGGTGAGATATTGAAAGACCTGCATCATTATCCGCTGATTTTTTTTACTCTATGCAGCGTATCCTTTCGGAAATGGTATATCGCGAACTATATCCAGATCGAGGAAGATATCGCTCCCCTTCAATATCCTGATGTTTCAGGATTTGATCGAATTTGCATCGGTGGTCCCAAATGGGCACAGATTTCGTATCCGGTGGCGCGATATCTGCGCACGGTTTGCGGGTTGGAGGGAAAGAACATTGGTTCGGTGGCTACTTTTGGAGGCCCTCCTCTGCCGGTTTTTGAATTGGGGATGATAGAACAAACTATGACTCGCGTGGTGAGCGAGAAAAGTGCTACCATTATTGCCCATCTAGGTCTTTCCAGTGGGTATCATGAACTGGGGGTAATGCCATTATTCAGAATTATAAGCCGTATTCGTTTGTGTAAACCAATAGAGTATTTTACAATAGGATCCGGTTATGCCAATAATTTAACCCGTCAATTTTGTGATACAATAGCCAGCGAATAGGAGGAAGACCAATGATTATCAAATTATTGATCGATAGTAATCGAGCCGAGAAGGAACGTAATAATCGGGTGTATCCGCGCATACCCAATCCCGATGCCGTCTCCTCCCTGACGGTTTTACCGTTGATTGATTTTAAAACATCATTTCCTGAAGCCAGAACAGAAGCAGGAGTTTCGTACCTTGTTATGGCAGGAGACTATAAAGTGCTCGTGGATGTCGGTTATAATGCCAAACGAGAACATCTCTCTCCGCTAATGCACAACATGAAGCTTTTCGGAGTTAGTCTTGCCGGAATCAATGCTCTGTTTATTTCACACCTTCACCTGGATCATTTAGGGGGAAGCAAGGATCAAAGAAAACACACTTTCAGTCTTTCCAATGGACATGTTGATTTTCCTCCTATTCCGGTATATTCTCCCTTGCCGCTTAAACCATCTCCATTTAATTATAATCCCGATTCCGAAGTCAAGGTATCTTTGAAACCCTTTAAGCTTGCATCAGGTGTGTATGGCATCGGCAGCATTCCCCGGGCCCTCTACCTTATGGGCTATACCGAAGAACAGGCTCTTGCCGTCCATGTGGCAGGAAAAGGCCTTGTTTTAATCATTGGTTGCGGGCATCAGACAGTTCAACGAGTGATTGAACGGACCAAACAGTTGTTTGATTTACCGATATACGGCATTATCGGGGGGCTGCATTTTCCCGTCCATGGGGGACGCATCATGATCGGCCCCATCAACGCTCAGGCCCTCGTCGGATCAGACCGGATGCCGTGGAACGGCATCAATGAAAACGATGTACAGGAAGCGATTCGCGCCATTTCGGATGCGGGGGTAAAACGGGTATCTCTGTCCGCCCATGACAGTTCCGATTGGGCCATCGACCAATTTAAAAAGACCTTCGGGCCGGCGTATGTGGATTTGTTGGTGGGAACGCCCATCGAAATATAAATCGTTAACCAAGGGAGGGGCTCGCGATGGAAGAACAAAAAACAAATTTTGTAAAAAGTTTTAATCCCGTCTGGTTTGCCGCGGTTCTTGGTTTCGGCGGCATAGCACTGGCCTCGGTTTTGATAACGCAGCTATTTGATGCTTTGTGGCTGAAACCGGCGGCGATGATTTTGGTTTATTTTAACTTTGTTCTGCTTTTGTGTTTATTTGTCATCTGGCTGATCCGTTCGATTTTATATTTTAATGGTCTTATCGCCGATTTAAAGCATCCTGTCCTTGCGGGCTTTCACTCGCTGATGCCGGCGGCGGTCATCATGATTTCCATTAACTTTTCAAAACTGGGGCTTCCCCTTTCGCTTTGGCAGTATCAGGCGGTTGCCGTGGTGTTCTGGATTGTTGGCGCTGTTTTCGAGCTGATCCTTTTAACGCTTGCCGTCTATTACCTCATTATTAATGAAAAAATGACTGTCAACTTCATGAACGGCGGGTGGCTGGTTCCGCCGGTTGCCGCTTTGCTGACCGCTATTGGAGGACTGAACATCGTTTTGTTCCTTGCTCCTGATCCGATAGCCCAAAGCCTGCTGTGGATCAATTATTTTTTCTTTGGCGCCGGCGTTTTTATTTTCATCCTGCTGGCCTTTTCGATTTTCAACAAAATCTTTTTTGCCGAAAAACTGGACCCAAAAGTGTTTCCCTCTTTCTGGATCATGATGGTTCCCTTTTCGCTGATGGCCTTGTGCCTGCCTTTGTTTGCCGATGCCACAGCTTTCTTTTTGCCGGATGTAAAAAACGCATTGACGGGCATAAGCTTGTTTTTGAATCCCATGCTTATCGGAATCGGGATTTGGCTTTTGATTCTTCTGATGCTGTTGAGCTTTTATTACTTTAAAAACATCAAAGTTCCCTTCGGGGCGGGATGGTGGGCTTTTATCTTCCCGACCGCATCCGTCTCCATGGCGTCTTTGAATTACGCGGTTCTCACCCGGCAGATGTTTTTCGGATATGCCGGGGTCATTATTTATCTGTTGCTTCTGATATTAACGGTGGTGGTCATCGCCGGAACGCTCAAAAGTTTCGCGGCGAAAAAATAACAAAGGGTGGGAGGAAATATGGTTCTGGTGGATAAAAATCAATGCGTAGGCTGCGGGATATGCGTATCCGTTTGTCCGGACGCCATAACATTGAAAACGGAAAAAGGGTTTGCGGAAATTGTGATGGAAAGGATGGACTGTCTGTGGAAGGTTATAAAGGCCTGTCCTCAAAACGCCATTAAGGAAATAAAAGACCGGCTGTTTTTTGCCATCGGAACCGATGATCATCAAACCATTAAATCAAACGATCACGTGGGCAAGTCCGCTTATTTTGACATTTTCGAATATTTTGAGGGAACGTTGGTTTTTAAGGAGACCCGGGAGAATCCCAAATACAGGGAGGATGAAACAAAAGTCCACGGCGATCCCGGAAAAGCGAAAGCGACGGCTTCCGCGTTAGCGGGGGTGGATGTGCTGGTTGGCAGGCTGATGGGGCCCAATATCGTCCGGTTGAAAAATCAATTTGTCTGCGCGATTGTCCGGGAAAAAGAAATCGCCGACGCTATGGATGTCATTGTGGAAAATATATGCGCCATCACCCATGAAAAAAACAAAATAGATATCAAAGATCGAAGAGGTTTAATATTGAAATAGGCAGGCAAGATCAATGGCTTTTTCGAAAGACCCAAAAAGATGATCGTAAAAATTTTAGGCGCTGAATCTTTAGGCGTCCGCGGGCTTTTCTGCGTGGTGGAATTAAAAAATCGAAAGATCTGCATCGATCCCGGCATTGCTTTAGGCTGGTCCCGCCAGGGATTTTTGCCGCACCCCTTCCAGATTGCCGTCGGGGCCGACATCCGAGAAAATATTATTGATGAATTAAAAGACGCCACGGATGTCATTATCAGCCATTTTGACGGGGACCACTGCCCTTTGCTGCACCCAAATCCTTTTCAGTTGGGAATCGAGGAGGTAAAGGACAGCTTATCCCAATGCCGGATCTGGGCCAAAGGACCGGACCAATGTCCCTCAACCCAGAAAAAAAGAAGAGAGGAATTGGCCGAAAGCCTCAACCGGGAGTTGTTCAATGCCGAAGGCATGAGAGAACACCATCTCGAATTCTCCGCTCCTGTTCCCCATGGGCAACAAGAAGAGCACCGTATCATGATGAGCCGGATCGAAGAAAACGGAGAAACCTTTGTTCACGCATCGGATATTCAACTCCTTAACGAAAACACCATCGAAACCATTTTGAAATGGAAACCGGACATCGTCTTCGTCTCGGGTCCTCCTTTATATCGATATGTTTTGCCGTCGCATCAAGTGCAAAGAGAACACGCCTGGGAAAACGCCATCCGGCTATCCGAACAGATTGACACGTTAATTATTGACCACCATCTCCTGAGATCTGAAGAAGGAATCGCCTGGCTGGGAAAATTAAAGCGGGCTGCTCGTCATAAAATTTATTGTGCGGCGGATTTTATGGAAAGAACCCCTCTTTTTCTGGAAGCCTGGCGAAAAGCGCTGTATGAATGGCTACCCGTTTCTGAAGATTGGCATGAAAATTATCAGCACGGGAAGATTGACGTAAGGGATTATCGAATCAGGGGGTGGGACGTTTTAATCAGTCGGGGAAAGATTAAACCGTGCAAATGGTATGATGCCTGTCCCATGAAAGCCTACACAAAACAAGGAAAGTTAGAAAGATACTGGATAGAAAATTATTGCCTGGTGGATAACCACCGGCATTGCCTTCGCTATCAGATGGAAGAACAGGGTCAATATCATCCGGATTTCATGTTGCCCAATGGGGAGACAAGAAAAGATTTACAGTAAAAAGGAGCTTATAATGATTAAAGAAAATGTAAGGAAAATATTAAATGAATTGCCCGAACATGTGGAATTGGTTGCGGCGGCAAAAGAAAAAAAGCCCGAGGATATTTTAGAGGCCATTGACGCGGGAGTAAAAATCATCGGAGAAAACTATGTCGGGGAAGCAAAAAATGCCTACAAAGTTGTTGGGAATAAGGCATTATGGCATTTTATTGGAATTCCGCACAAGCAAAAGCATGATTTTTTAAGAAAGAAAACTCTGGAAATGTTCGATATGGTCGAAACGATTGATTCCTGGGAAATAGCAGAAAGCGTTGATCAAAAATGCAGAGAAATAGGAAAAGTCATGCCTATTTTGATAGAAATAAACAGTGGCAGAGAACCTCAAAAATCAGGGGTGCTGCCGGAAGCGGCTGAAGCATTAATCAGAAAAATTTCCAGGCTGCAAAATGTAAAAATCATGGGTCTGATGACAATGGGGCCTCGATTTGGCAACCCTGAAGAATCCAGACCTTATTTCAGGGAGACAAAAAAGATATTTGAGCAGATTAAAAAGATTGATTTACCTGATGTGGAAATGAAATATTTATCGATGGGAATGACCAATACTTATCATGTTGCTCTGTCGGAAGGGGCAAACATGGTCAGAATAGGGACCAAAATATTTGGAGAAAAAGCAAAATGCTGAAAACGAATTCATAATGTTTCAGCCAAATGATCAGATCTTTCAAGAAAGGATTTTAAAATGTCTGAAACTTTTATCTGGATGGGTGGATTCGCTATTCTTTCAGCAATAGTGAATGCCATTGGTATTTTTACTATTGTAAAATATAAACAATGGGCAGAAAAAACAAAGGCCTACTTCATGTGCTTTGCCGCCGGCGTATTAATCTCAACCCCATTAATGTTGGGCATTGCCTCAGGCATTGCAGAAAAACTCCTACGCGGGATTTATGGCTGCAGGAGGATTTATATTTATGGTATTTTCCAACAAATTCATAATATACCAAGCAAAAAAAGAAAACCTGGCCTTTGGCATAGTGGTAGCGGAAGGGATAGGAATTCATTCTTTTGTGGACGGAGTTATTTACGCAGTAACCTTTAGCGTTAGTATCCTTACCGGTTTTCTTTCAGCAACAGGTTTAGTGGTGCATGAATTTGCTGAAGGGGTTATTACTTATTTGGTTTTTATGGAAGCAGAAGTAAAAAAAAGAACAGCTATATTTTATGCGCTTTTAATAGCCTCTTTTACTACCCCACTGGGAGCATTTATAGCGTATCCTTTTATGGGTAAGTTATCAGAAAGTGGTTTGGGATTAATGTTAGGATTTATGGCCGGAGTATTAATCTATATTTCTGCTTCGCATCTTTTGCCTGAAGCAATGGGTGATAAAAAAGAACACTCTATCTTTGCTTTTTTAGGCGGGGTCGGATTGGCAATATTTATTGTATTGTCTAAATTTCTCTAGGTTTCCGCTTTTGCGGCCAAGTCTTCCTCCTCGTCATCTGCGGGGATTCCATGTGGTGGAAGATTCACTTGAGGGACGAGTGGTTGCTGACCGCGGTCGCGGTCTTTATCACGAAAATAACTTTTCTGTGCTGTTATTCAATATCTTCCAGCGTAATCACACTGCCCGCGCCAAGATAAATAAAATGATCTCCATATTCACGGGCAAAAAGATTTCGTGCTCTCTCGCCGCTGCAGTGGGACGCCGCAGCATAGCGGACATCCTTATCTTTAAATCGTGCAATCATTTGCAGAATATCGTCATCCGAATCATCCAGTAAGTGAAAACCGCCCATGACAAGCGCAATATCATCCTTTGGCAGTATTTTTTTTGCAGTTTCAACGATACTGACAATTCCCGGATGGGCGCAGCCGGTAATAACCACCGTACCTGCGGAAGTTCTTACAAGTGCCGCCTGCTCCGGCAGGATGCCTTCCAATTCACCTGTCGTGAAAAAACCGGGCAGGATTTCGCGCGCCTTTTTGACTTCCATGATTTGAGCACCGTACCGCTTCATGTCCGATTTGAAGTGAGCAGAAAACGAACGCGGGACACAAACCCGGAGGTTGCGATTGGCATTGAGTATGTCATAAATGCCGCCGGTGTGATCCCAGTGCTGGTGTGAAATCATCAGAAGGTCAAGACTGGCCGGATCGACACCCAATCTGGCCATGTTGTGTTCTAAAACAACGCCGTCGCTGCCGGTATCAAAAAGAATCGTTTGACCATGATTCCGGATCAGACAGGAAAACCCCCAGGAAGCCTCCACATCCTCACGGGTGGTATAATTGTCACAAATCACTTTTATGATTGAGCCGTTTTTATGTTGCCGGCCGTTATGCATTATTATTGTTCCTTTCCGCCGCTTTCAATTTTTTCAGCATTATTTTTAAAAAGTGTTTTTACATCATTGAGCAAATCACGGACGGATTCATGCTCCGGCAACTCCTTTTCAATACGTTCTAAAATGCGACGACCAGCAGCAAGACTAAGGGATGGAGCATAATTGAAATCATAGAACCATGAAACCATCATCATCAGAAAGTCCGCTACCGTGCGCAAATTGGCGACGGATACCATCTTGGTCGTTACAATCTCTTCGATGACTTCCGGTGTCAGTTCGCGCCCGGGGGTAATGTGGGGGAGCATATCGGGAAGTTCTTTAAATCCGTTATCGCTAACTGAATTTATCACCAGATCCATGATGTCCAGCTTATCGGCGTCCCTGATTAGCTTTAAGAGCAAAACCGAGTGATATGAAAGGTCATGGGGAATATCTGAAACTTTTTTGTTATGATATTCTACAGCGCAGGATATTTTTTGCCACTCATCATCTTTAAGAAGCGAAGGCATTCCTTCTTCTTGCAAGAGCAAACGACCTGCCCTGCCGTGATCCACGGTATCCGCGTCATGAAAAGAACCGTAACGGAGATGTTGGGGAAAACGTCCGATATCGTGTATAAGCCCGCAGCTTTCGGCTGTAAAAACTTCTGCCTGCCCCCACCCGAGCATCTGAGCAATCAAGCAAGCATTGTCAGCCACGCGCCGGCTGTGATGATATTTCAGTTCCAGTGCAGCGGGCAAGACGCCGTCGGCATTACGATACCGGTTCACGTAACGTTCAAACCAAATTTGCAGGGAATCATGTTCCTTTTTTGTCATTTTCTCGTCTCGTATCTTGGTTGTTCGGAATAGCTTTGTGCTTAGCTTATTGATACATCACTTTGTTGACAAAGAGAAGGTCTAATGTTATAAAAATAAGAATGATAATCATTCGCAAAAATGTGAAACAAATAGCAGGCCGACCGGTAACCACTCAGCGTAGCGTACTACTTGATATTATTCGCCGTGCTAATCGACATCTGGATGCCGATGAATTGTACCGTATGGCCAAAAGCAAAGCACCTCGCATCAGCCTGGCAACGGTGTACCGTAATCTGAAGCTATTCAAGGAACTTGGTCTCATTGCCGAAAGCAATCTGGGAGATACACACTCCCACTATGAAATTAAAAGTGCGGCAGAACACCACCATCTTGTCTGTCTGGGATGTGGACAGATTATCGAATTTGACAGTCCGTCTATTGCCAAAGCCTCAGCAAAGATTCAACGGGAGAATGGTTTTGATATTACTTCTATCCAGTTGAAGATGGAAGGCTATTGCCCAAAGTGCAAACAGAAAAAGGAATGATTTTGTTACATTCAATACGAGAAAATTTAATTAGTTATAATAAAGGATAGATATGGAAATAAAAATTTTAAAAGACCTTAAATCCGGTGATAGCGGGAAGATAACTCAAATTGATGGCGGGCATAACATGGTCAGCCGTTTGGCGGCTCTGGACATAAGACTGGGAAGTAGCATCAAAAAGCTCAGCGCCGGTGTGATGGGCGGTCCGGTAATGATTGAGGTCAATAGAACTCAAATAGCCATCGGTTTCGGCATGGCTAAAAAAATATTGGTTGCGGTTGAGGATTCCAGCAAATGAAGATCCTGTTGATAGGGAACCCCAACGTGGGAAAGAGCGTAATTTTCTCACGGTTAACCGGTATTCATGTCCTTACTTCCAATTATCCTGGTACAACAGTAAATTACACAAAAGGTTCTATGAAGCTTGGTGAAAACCAGGTCGCAATTATCGATGTTCCCGGCACCTATACCCTGGAACCGACTTGCAAAGCCGAAGAAGTTGCTTTACGTATGCTGGAATCTGGAAATGTGGTCATAAATGTTGTTAATGCTACAAATCTGGAGAGAAATCTGTATTTGACTTTACAATTGCTTGAAAGAAACATTCCGTTGATTATTGCTTTAAACATGTGGGATGACACCCGGCACCAGGGAATAAACATTGATTTGGAAAAGCTACGAAAGATATTGGGTGTTCCGATCATTCCGACCGCAGCTATAACAGGTGAGGGAATCAAGGCACTGGTAGATAATCTGCCGAACGCTGTTTCTCCCAAAATGCCGATGCGTAGTCATAATGAACGCTGGGCCGCTGTCGGTGACATTATAGAAAAGGTTCAAATAGTCACGCATCGTCATCATACTTGGCTTGAACGTTTAGCCGACGCGAGTGTCAGCTCCTTTTCTGGCGGGATTATTGCTCTAACTGTTCTTATTCTTGCCTTTCTGGTGATTCGTTTTATTGGCGAGAGTTTGATTGGCTATGTGTTTGATCCTTTGTTTACCAATTTCTGGGCGCCTGTGTTGGCCGGATTAAGTGCTTCGCTTGGAGGTGGCGGATTTCTCCATAATATTCTAATCGGTACACTGATTGAAGGTAACGTAGATTTTGTGCAGTCCTTCGGGCTGCTCTCCAGTGGTCTCTATGTTCCCTTTGCCATGGTTCTTCCCTATATCATCTCTTTTTATCTGGTTCTCGGCCTGCTTGAAGATACCGGTTACTTGCCGCGTTTGGCCATACTTGCGGATACCATTATGCATCGGTTAGGGTTGCATGGTTACGCTATTATCCCAACTTTGCTCGGATTTGGATGTAATGTTCCGGCAATTTTGGCAACAAGAATTTTGGAAAGTAAACGAGAACGATTTATCGCTGCTACTCTCATCTCGATTGCCATACCCTGCGCTGCCTTGCAGGCAATGATTTTCGGATTGCTTGGCCCACACGGGTGGGAATATGTGGCTATTGTTTACGGTACACTTTTCGCAGTTTGGATTGTTCTCGGAGTAATACTGCGTCAGGCAGTCAAAGGATTTACACCGGAATTGCTAATTGAGATACCGCCTTACCGTCTGCCACCGTGGAAAGCGACATTGCAGAAGCTATGGATGAGAACGTATGAATTTTTAATGGAGGCTGTTCCCATGATTCTCGGTGCTATCATCGTTATTAATGTGTTATTTTACATGGGTATCTTTGAAACCATTGCCAATTTTACAGCACCGGTGGTTAATGGAGTTCTTGGCCTTCCCAAAGAAGCGGTGACCGCTTTGGTCGTTGGTTTTCTACGTAAGGATGTGGCTGTGGGTATGCTGGCGCCTCTGGCGCTCACCGCTGGACAACTCGTGGTAGGTTGTGTGGTTCTGGCAATGTTTTTCCCCTGCATTGCTACATTTGTTGTTCTTTTGAGAGAGCTTGGTCTTATAAACATGCTCAAATCGGCCGCAATAATGATTACAACAGCTTTAATAATAGGGGGATTATTAAATCTAATACTTTAAAGATTTATATGTGGCATGCTTATCTTTTCTTGCCTATCGCATAGTCGCGCAAGGCTTTATGAAAGGTCTTGGCAGCTAGCAGGGCGCAATGTTCTGAATCCCTGGGCATGCCGCCCAAATGTTCCAGAATGGAACTCTGGTTGATTTTTATGCACTCCCTGACAGGTTTGCCCTTCGCCATCACGGTCGCTGCCGAACCTGCGGCGTGAGATGTTATGCAGCCGTCAGTCGTATAGGAAATGTCCACGATCTTGTCATTGCTGATTTTGAGGAACATTTCTATGGTATCTCCACATGGTCCTTTTATTTTGGCGTAGCCGTCCGGTTTTTCAAGCGTTCCGTAATTTCTCGGATCGTTTCCGTAATCAATAACTTTTTCGGAAAGGCCGCCCGTTATTTTTTCCATCAACAGATCAATCATTTCCTGTTTGATTTGCTCTTCGTCTTTTATTTGTTTGTCGCCCATCTTGTAACTCCTCATCGTTCATTATGAATCGGCTTTCTTGCTATCCGATTTTTTTTAAACAATCTGTTTGCCGGCATCAGTCCCGCTTTTGACCGCATAAACCGCGGTGATTTTTGCCACGATGGCCGATTTAGGATTCAAAGTATCTTTGATGCTTTTCACCCATTGGACATCTTCTCTGAAGATATCATCATCCGTGTGAATCGTAATATCAGCCTTTATCTGGAAACCATCCTTATCGCCCCACCAGGTCAGCGCTATTTTAGGATTTTCTTTCAGATTATTTAATGTTTTGCCGAAATACTGATCGGAAATGAGCAGCGTTTCATCGTCCAGAAATTTGACCGCGGCAATTGGCACAACATTGGGACCGCCGTCTTTTGTTGCCGTTGCCAGGTATGCAATCTTTGTCGCTTTTAAACTTTCCTTTATTTCGTGAGTGACTTTAGCCATAAAAATATTCCTCCGTATCTTAACTTGTCATTTCTAATAATCCTGTTATCAAAAATGGCAAGATTTATTTTTTATGACTTAGCACAAAAAACCAAAGAGATAAAATATCAAATTCATCATTTCATCCGAATAAGAATTTTACAGGCTTATTCCAAAAAATCGGTTGACTAACAGAGGGTGAAATAATAATGACCACCCAATATGAATTGACGGGAGATCAATGAAAGATAAGCATTTATATATTGAAACTTTCGGCTGCCAGATGAACGTGCATGATTCCGAACAGATGGCTGTTTTACTGTCGGAAATGGGTTATGCCCTCACCGATAATTCGCAAAAAGCGGACTTAATACTCATTAATGGCTGCTCCATTCGGGAAAAGGCGGAACAAAAGGCTTTCAGTGAACTGGGACGCTTAATCAGACTCAAAGCTAAAAATCCGAATCTGATCGTGGGTTTTGGTGGCTGTCTGGCACAGCATTGGGGCAGGAAAGTTTACAGCCGGGTGCGGGATGTTGATCTCGTCTTCGGTACCCACAATATTCATCGTTTGCCGGAGATGGTGGCCGCCTGTCAACAAGAGCGCAAGAAAATCACACGCACTGATTTTTCATCGAAAATCACCTCCCTCAATATTTTTGCGCCTCCCCCTCAGGGTTCAATCAGCGCTTTCGTATCCATCATGCAGGGTTGCGACAACTATTGCGCATACTGCGTGGTACCGTATCTTCGCGGTCCGGAAATGAGCCGGACGCCGGATGATATCATTGATGAAATAAAAAAATTGGTCCAACACGGCGTAAAAGAAGTTACGCTTTTGGGACAGAATGTAAATTCTTACGGAAGGAAATTGAATCGGGATTGCAACTTTGTTTTATTAATTCAAAGAATAAATGAAATTGACGGTCTGGAAAGAATTCGCTTTACCACGTCGCATCCCAAGGATTTATCCGATGATTTAATTGATTGCTTTGCCCGGGTGCCGAAAATATGCGAACACATTCATATGGCCGTTCAATCGGGATCTAATCGTATTTTAAAACTGATGAATCGGGGCTATACCGCCGAGGACTTTCTGGAAAAAGTTGAAAAGTTGCGACACGCCTGTCCGCACATCAGCATTACATCCGATATCATTGTCGGTTTTCCCGGTGAAACACAACAGAATTACCAGGCCACCATTGAACTGATGGAAAAAATCAGGTTTGACCTGCTTTTTTCTTTTAAATACTCCGCACGCGCCGGGACAGCCGCCCAAAAGTTGAAGGACAACGTTCCGGAAGATGAAAAAAATCAGAGACTCAATTTTTTACAAGCCCTGCAAAACAGGCACACGCAGGAAAAACATACGGCACTGGAAGGAAGTGTTCAAGAGGTTCTCGTAGAAGGTCTCAGCAAAAACTCCGGACAGGATATGACGGGACGGGCACGCTCCTGGAAAATCGTCAATTTTAAAGGCGGGTCGGAATTAATCGGTAAAATGGTGAACGTCGAAATTACTTGCGGCTATCTGCATTCGTTGCGGGGAAAAATTAAGGAAGATTGAAGAACGTTGGAGATGAGTCCGAAAACGAATTGGATATGCTGGACATTAATCCGATTTCCAATACACTCATGTCCATGCTAAGAAAGCTGCAGAAAAGCAAGATCATTTTTATCTGATGGAGATTGATTATGAAATTTGTAGTAATAGGTGGAGATGCCGCCGGCATGAGTGCCGCAAGCCGTGCGAAAAGAAATCAGCCTGATCTTGAAGTAACGGTACTGGAACAAACCCAGGATGTCTCCTACAGCGCCTGCGGAATGCCTTACAACATTGCTGATCCCGACAAGGAATTGGATGAACTTGTCGCCCGACACGTGCATGAATTTCGCGAAAAACAGGACATCGATCTGAGAACGGGGCATTGCGTCGAGAGGATTGAGCCCTTTCTGAGAAGCATTTTCGGGAAAACGGTTAAAGGAGATGAATTTCAATTATCTTATGATAAACTGCTGATTGCGACCGGGGCATTACCCATTATCCCCAAATTACCAGGTTTTGATCTTCCGGGCGTATTTACCCTGAAAAATTTAGAAGACGGAAGAAAAATCAAAAATTTCATAGTTGCTAATCATGTAAAAAAAACTGTTATTATTGGTATGGGATATATTGCATTGGAAATGTGCGAGAGCCTTCGAAACAGAAATATTGATGTCGATATGGTCAAATCGCGCCCTGTTCTTTTGCCCTGGATGAATGAAAAGCTTTCCAACACGATCAGAAAAGAACTGGAAACCAACAAAATAGGGATATATGACGGACACGCAATTCAGCGCATTGAAAGGACGGGCAATGACCTTAATGTCATCTGTGCCGACATGGAACGAAAAGCCGAAATGGTTGTAGTGGCTATCGGTGTTACACCTAACAGTCAAATTGCAAAGTCCGCCGGTATTTCGGTAAATTCAGATGATTCAATTGCCGCGGACAAAACTCTTCTTACTTCAGATGATAACATCTATGCTGCAGGAGACTGCGCTGATGCCTATCACGTAGTGACCGGTACAAAGACATGGATTCCTCTTGCGCTAAGGGCAAACCGCGCGGGCTGGGCGGTAGCCGACAACATAACTGGCAAGAAGATAGAACTTGAAGGCATAGTAGGCACAGCCGTTTTTAAAGTATTTGATTTACAGGTTGCCCGCACTGGTCTTACTATGTCAGAGTCAAAAGAAGTGGGATTTGATCCTGCGGAGGTTATAATCACGGGCAGAAGCCGTGCTCACTCGCATCCGGGAAATACCTCCATTGGTGTTTATATGATTGGTGATCGAAAGTCTGGTAGACTTCTGGGAGTACAAATGGTGGGCAAAGAAGGCGTGGCTCACCGGATAAATGCGCCGGCTGTGGCTTTACACCGGAAAATGACCGTTGAGGAATTCAGCCAATGCGATCTGGCCTATGCTCCGCCTTTCAGCCCGGTGTGGGATCCAATGCTTACAGCGGCAAATCAGCTGCTAAAAGAAATGTAGATCGGCTTAAGATTGAAGTGCCCTATTTTCAATATGGCGGATCAATGAACAATTTGACAGCCCCGATGAAATACTATAAGGAAGCTCAACGATTAATGAGGACGGTGTGAATAAATTATGGGTTGCAAACCAAATCCTGAAGATATTGCGGGCGGACAGGCAATTATTGAAGGCGTCATGATGCGTCACGGCAATAAAATCGCGGCGGCGGTCCGAAGGCCGGACAAGGAAATTGTTTTTCAGGAACGTGAATATATTCCTCTTACCAAGCGCTATAAACCTCTGGGCTGGATGTTTGTCCGCGGGACGATCACGTTGTTCGAAATGATGATCATCGGCATTCAATTTTTGATGTTTTCCGCGAATGTTGCTTTGGAAGAAGAAAAGAAGAAGCCCCGGGGCTGGGAAATGTATGTTTCGTTAGTTTTGAGCTTTGCCGTGGCCATTTTTTTCTTTGTTGTCGTTCCCGCTTTTTTCTTTACCAAAATCAAAGTCTATGTCGGCAGTCTGGTTGTGCTCAACATTCTGGAAGGTTGCGTCCGTCTGGGTATCTTTCTGGCTTTTCTATCCGTCACACTGCTTATGAAGGATATGCGGCGCGTTTACATGTACCATGGCTCCGAACATAAAACAGTTTTTGCCTGGGAAGACGGCCAGGAACTGACCGTTGAAAATGTTAAAAAATATTCTACACGTCATCCCCGCTGCGGCACCAGTTTTATTCTTTTTGTGATGATTATTTCTGTTCTGATTTTTTCGCTTTTAGGACGTCCGGACTTTCTGCATCGGGTTATTTACAAAATTTTGTTGCTGCCTGTTGTTGCCGGTATTTCCTATGAAATTATCCGCTTCACTGGTAAGTACAGCCGGTTTAAGTTAGTGCAAGTATTGAGTTGGCCCGGGCTCGCTCTGCAGCGGATTACAACCCGTGAACCAGATGATGATCAGATTGAAGTAGCCATTGCCGCGATGAAAAAAGTAGTCTAAAACCAGTTCGATCTTTTTTATCTGCACAATAGCAGTTTTACTGAATATTGGGAATCTTATATGGTCGCATTATCGCAACTTGATCGCATTTAAAGTTGCATATTTACGACCTTCTTCAACTTTATAAAAATTCATCAATTTAATAACAAGTTGTTATTATTGATTATATTAGATTGTATAGCATTTGGCACTCTCCTTGCAATGTATTATAATCATGAAACCAAGTGATTTACGCAGACCGTTTAGAAAGGTGTGAACAGCATGAAGATTGCTCTGTCAATATGGAAAGATTGTATCTCCACTGTTTTTGATGCGGCGGATCAATTATTGATTTTTGAACCTGACGGAACAAGCGGATACAACAAGAGAACAACCATCAAATTGATCTCTACCGATGTGAAGGAACGGGCCAACGAATTGAAAGATCAGCAAATTGATGTTTTGATTTGCGGAGCAATTTCGCGTCCCCTTGAAACGCTGCTCATTTCTTTGGACATACGGGTTTTTGCTTTTGTCCGGGGTCAGGTTGAAGAAGTGTTGGCTGCCTATAAAAGCAACAGCCTGGAGCAGGCTGTTTTTACCCTGCCCGGTTGCCGGAGGCGAATGGCGGGAGCCGGCCGCAACAGAATGCGCGGATCGCGTTGCCCCTGGAGATAAAAATATAGTGACACAAATATTCTAAGGTTACATGTTAAATGCTGAAGATATTAGAAAGCATAAAAAGATATCGCAACATCCTTACGATTGCTCTTTCGCTGATCGGTATAGGGTTGATGGCTTATTATGATTACTGTGACACGACATGCAGTTATCTTAAAGGTGATATTTTCGGGATCGATCTTAAATGGGTTGGAATCTTTTATGTGTCAGTCGTTATCGCATTTGCGGTATTTAATCAGTCTTCTTTTATGCGGGCACTGTTGGCTTTTGGATTGGGAGTTGAAATTCACCTGTATGCATTTCAAGTGCAAAACGAAGTTTATTGTCCTTTCTGTCTGGCATTTTCGGCAACGTTGATTCTGTCTTTCTTGATTAATTATGAGATACCTTCAGCATGGCGGGAAAAACGCAGTCGAATGTGGCTGTATTTTCCTGGGGAGGTAAGTTTCCCGATGTTTAAATTAAACAAGCTACCTTTACTGCTGTTTAGCTTATTAGGATATTTGACAATTTTAGTGACTTTTTCCGGTTCAGTTGCGCCTGCCTATGGGCAGAATCCGATCAATGAAATTCCTTCGCTAGGCAAGGGCGCTTATGAAATTACATTATTTACTGACTATTTTTGTTCACCGTGCCGGCGTATTGATATAAAAGCCGAACCTTTGTTGAAGGAATGGCTGGCAGACGGCAATGTCAAAATAACTTTTGTTGATGTGCCTATTTCCAGGGTCACACCGATATATGCCAAGTATTATCTTTACTCGACAAACGCAAATTCCGACGCAAGCAATTTATTGCATGTTAGAAAAAAATTTTTTGATGCCGCACAGGATAAAAATATCAGAGAAGAAAAGACCCTTCTCTCATATATGAAAGATAACAATATTTCATGGAAATCGATGGATGAAAAATCAGTTTTTTTATTGCTCAGTGCGAAAATCAGAGAAAATAATATTAAAGCTACACCAACCTGCGTGATTAGGTATCCTGGAAAGGACATTAAAACATTCATTGGCGATGAAGAAATCTGGAATGGGTTAACGGAATTAAAAAAGAATTTGGCCAAAATAAAAAAATGACTTTAGAGATCTTGTTTCAGGAAAAAGATTAAGGAGGAAAATACATTGAATCAGTACATCCCTAAAAAACTTTTTTTCACCAAAGGCGTCGGCACGCACAAAGAGCAACTTCATTCTTTCGAATTGGCACTGCGTGATGCCGGTATCGAAAAATGTAATCTTGTCCAGGTTTCGAGTATTTTACCTCCTCACTGCAAGATTATCTCCAGAACGGAAGGCCTGAAAAAACTTTTGCCGGGCGCCATTACTTTTTGCGTGATGAGCCGCTGCTGCAGCAACGAACCGCACCGTCTGATTTCCGCGTCCGTCGGTTGCGCGATTCCCGTCGATAAAAGAACTTACGGTTACATCAGCGAGCACCACGCTTTCGGATACACGGAAAGACAAACAGGAGATTACGCCGAGGATCTGGCAGCAGCTATGCTGGCTTCGACGCTGGGCATTGATTTCAATGTAGATGAAAGTTGGGACGAAAAAAAAAAGTTGTTCAAGATTAGCGGCAAAATAGTCGGCACACGTAATACGACACAATCGAGCGTGCTAAAGAGCGGTAAATATACAACAGTGCTGGCAGCGGCTGTCTTTGTTTTTTGAAGATTGCGTAAATAGTACAGGAGGAATTTTTTATGAATAGTAATAATCGGGACGGCAGAGGAATGGGTGGTGGCCAGGGAATGGGACAGGGCCGTGGCCAGGGTGCAGGTCGAATGGGCGGAGCCCGTGCCGCGGGAGTAGGAGGTAATTGTGTGTGTACTAAATGCGGTCATCGCGAACCACACGAGCGCGGAGTTCCCTGTTTGCAAAAAAAGTGTCCGCAGTGCGGAACAACTTTAATTAGAGAATAAAAAATCTGGAAAAGGAGGATTTTATTATGCCAAGAGGAGATGCAACAGGCCCCATGGGAATGGGACCGATGACTGGTAGAGGAACCGGGTATTGTGCTGGTTTTGGAGTGCCCGGTTATATGAATAACGTTGGAGGACGTGGTTTTGGAATGGGCTCCGGAAGAGGCGCCGGTTTTGGTGGTCGAGGTGCACGCGGTGGAGGATTTGGGTTTCGCAATCGCTTTGCCACAGGCGTGCCGCGAAGTTTTTGGTTCGGTGGTGGAATGGCCGCTTCATATCAAAATACCGATCCGGAGGCAGAGAAACAGGCGCTTAATAATCAGGCGGAAATACTAAAGACCGAGTTGGATGCCATTAAAAAACGTCTGGATGAATTGAATACAGAAGCGCAGAAATAATAGCCTCTTCTGCCATCTGGCATGGAGCTTATCCATGCAATGCGGTGATGGCGCGTAAGTCGCCGCTTCGCGCTGTCACCGTAACAAAATATTTGTAAAAAGATACAGACAGCAACGCTGCTCTAATTGGAAATACCGATTCCAGTAAGTTGTAAAAAGGACTTTTATTATGATCAAAATTGGCATTATCATCTGTGCTCGTTATAAAAATTGTGGTGGGGGAAAGTGTTTTCGGGCGTTACGGGAACGTGTAGGCGCCTTTTCTCACTATCCGCTTACAGAATTGGTGGAAATCGTAGGCTATTCTAATTGCGGCGGTTGTCCTGGTGGAAATATTGAGTATGTCCCGGCAGAAATGAAGAAAAACGGCGCAGAAATCATTCATCTCGCGACTGGTTTGGTGGTTGGTTATCCGCCGTGTCCAAACATTCGATATTTCCAGACATTTATCGAAACAATCTATGGATTATCCGTGGTTGTAGGGACCCATCCCCTTCCTCAAAAATATATGGATGCGCATGCGCGACTTTCCTTTTGGAATGATAGCAATATGAGTGAAGTGGCTGCATATCTTTTGCAGGAGCCGGAAGAAATAAAAAAAACATACGATTGAAGAGGATAAAAAAAATGAAAATTGCAATTACAACATCAGGTAACGACCTGAATGCGCCGCTGGACAGCCGTTTTGGACGCGCGCCGAAATTTCTTATCTATGATCTGGAAGCTAAAACATTCGAGATCATCGATAACGAACAGAATTTAAACGCGGCGCAGGGCGCTGGAATTCAGTCAGCGCAAAATATCGCCCGACAAGGCGCGAAGGCGCTTTTCACCGGACATTGCGGACCAAAGGCGTTTCGTGTATTGGAATCCGCCGGTATCAAAATCTTCAACACTTCTGCCGCCACGGTGAAGGAAGCGTTGGAGCTTTATCTTGCCGGAAAGTTGAATGAAGCTAAATCGGCAGATGTTGAAGGACACTGGGTATGAACAAATGTGAAATTCTATATGGGGCTATCGGCATCATCCATAGTGAACACAAAGAAGAGGGAAAAACGCCTATTCAGCCTGTTTACGCCAAGGGCAGCAAGGGTTACGTGGAATTGTTCCCCGAATTTTTGGATGGTCTGCGTGACCTCAATGAATTCTCGCATATTTACCTGATTTATCATTTTCATAAGGCGCAACAGGCCAAATTGGTTGTTAAACCCTATTTACAGGATGTTGATCACGGTGTTTTTGCGACACGCGCACCTTGTCGTCCCAATCCCATCGGCTTGAGCGTTGTGGAATTGCTTGGCATTGAAGACAATGTTCTGCATCTGGATGGCGTAGATATTCTTGATGGAACGCCGCTTCTGGATATTAAACCTTACACGACCAAGTTTGATCTTCGCAATGTCACGAAAAACGGCTGGCAGGATGAGGTCGACGGACACACCGCTAGAAAAAAGGGTAAGAGAGGATATAAATCATGAAAATGTCTCTGGATTGCATACCCTGTTTTGTCCGTCAGGCCGCTGATGCGGTCAAAATGTCGGCGTTGTCGGATGAAAACCAGAAAAGTTTAATGCAAGAAGTTTTGAAATCGATGGACGATGTTGATTTGAATCAAACGCCACCCGCCGCTGCACAGATGATTCATCGGCGTCTGCGAGAACTTCTGCTGACCGATGATCCTTATCGAGAGTCTAAAGATAGACAAAATGAAATGGCGGCAGCGCTGATTCCCGAAATCCGTAAATATATTGCATTGTCATCCGATCCTTTAGTCATGGCTGTGCGCTATGCCATTACCGGCAACATCATCGATTTGGGAGCAAAAAACAAAATCGGCTACGGAGAAATTTACGAGGAACTGCAAAACGCACCCCTGCAACCTATATTAGGCGATATCGAAGCTTTCAAGAAATCCGTCTTGCAAGCTAAAACAATTTTATATCTGGCCGACAACGCCGGTGAAATATTTTTTGACCGTTTATTAATTGAACAATTATCCGACGTAAAAATAACAATGGCTGTACGCGGCGCACCCGTTATCAACGACGCTACTATATCAGACGCGCAAGCGGCGGGTATTGATGAAATAGCAGACATCATCGATAATGGTTCTGACGCACCGGGGACAATTTTGGAAGATTGCAATGATAAATTTCGACGCATTTTTAATGAGTCGGATATGGTCATTGCCAAGGGACAGGGAAATTTTGAAAGTCTCTCCGATGAGCCGCGTGAAATCTTTTTTCTGTTTAAAACCAAGTGCCCGGTCATTAGTCGCCATTCAGGATTTTGTCTGGGAAGTTACGTGGCGACGCATCGCTTACGGGGCAACTATGTATCGGAGGAAAAAGCTCTATAATGAAAGTAAGGATTATTGCAGCCGAACTTAAAATTCATGCTCCATTTACGGCTTTTGGTACAGTGACGGGTATCATCATTATGGCTGCTTTTATTCAATTTAATATATCAAAGGAAATTTCTTCAGGTTTGTTCTGGACCCTCCATCCTCTGCACGTGCTGGTGAGCGCTTTAGTGACCACCGCCATGTACCGTATGCATTCTAACGGCAGGTTCTGGCCCACAATCATCATCGGATATATTGGCTCCGTAGGCATCGCCACACTCAGTGACTCGCTGATTCCTTTTGCCGGCGAATGGCTGCTCAATATGCCTCATCGCGACGTTCATCTGGGCTTTATCGAAAAATGGTGGCTGGTAAATC